>Ga0134104_1000569_pt1 | contig 42466 bp, 37 predicted proteins | sample 15_3_2metaG_FD_94455 | JGI IMG/M metagenome (GOLD analysis project Ga0134104, IMG submission 94455) | Switchgrass degrading microbial communities from high solid loading bioreactors in New Hampshire, USA - 15_59_3.3_214_A2 metaG | ecosystem: Engineered > Bioreactor > Semi-continuous > Anaerobic...
ACGCTTTCGCGCCTCAGCGTCAGTTGTCGTCCAGAAAGCCGCCTTCGCCACTGGTGTTCCTCCCAATCTCTACGCATTTCACCGCTACACTGGGAATTCCGCTTTCCTCTCCGACACTCAAGAGCATCAGTTTCAGATGCATCCCCGAGGTTGAGCCCCGGTCTTTCACACCTGACTTGACACCCCGCCTACACGCCCTTTACACCCAGTAATTCCGGACAACGCTCGCCACCTACGTATTACCGCGGCTGCTGGCACGTAGTTAGCCGTGGCTTGTTCTCAGGGTACCGTCTTCTTCTTCCCCTGCCAAAGGAGTTTACAACCCGAAGGCCTTCTTCCTCCACGCGGCGTCGCTGCGTCAGGGTTTCCCCCATTGCGCAATATTCCCCACTGCTGCCTCCCGTAGGAGTCTGGGCCGTGTCTCAGTCCCAATGCGGCCGGCCAACCTCTCAGTCCGGCTACCGATCGTCGCCTTGGTAGGCCGTTACCCCACCAACTAGCTAATCGGACGCGAGCCCATCCTATGCCGCCGGAGCTTTTACCACATCATCATGCGATGTCGTGGTCTTATGCGGTATTAGCACCGGTTTCCCGGTGTTATCCCCCAGCATAGGGCAGGTTGCTCACGCGTTACTCGCCCGTCCGCCACTCTCACCGCCTGCTCAGCACTCAGCGCCCAAGCTTTTTATATGTTAATCACTTGGAATATAGCGTGATGCTCGAGCTTCACTCTCGCATGACGCTGTCGGCTTTCTTTTCAACCGACTTTTCGCGCTCAGTGCTGAGCATGCGGATCCCGTTCGACTTGCATGTGTTAAGCACGCCGCCAGCGTTCGTCCTGAGCCAGGATCAAACCCTCAAATTAAACTTTTGTACAGGCTTAACCTGTATGTCCAATTTGATGGTTACCCTGCTTATTACAGAGTATTCTCAAAACATTAACGGATTCGTCATGCACTGTTCAATTTTCAATGTCCGGCCCGGTTTTTTTACCGGTTCCTCCGCTTTCGTCGTCCTTGCCTCGCTGCCGTGTCCCTCGGCGGATTTTCAGTTTAACATGTCTTATTCATCTTGTCAAGTACTTTATGTTTACCAATTTTTGTCCTTGCGACATGTTTTCTTTGTCTGCCGTCGTCCAGCGCTTCCGGGGGCGACAGCTTTTTTATCTTATCACGCCGTTTGATATTTGTCAAGAGCAAAACTTCTACTTTACAATTAATATATTTCCCGTTTCAACCTAAAAAAAACATTCTGACAAACAGTCAAAACAGCGACTTTTAGATATTAGCACATGATAATTACCATTGTCAATAGGATTTTAAGCATTTATTCGCCAATTTCCGGGCAGGGAATTAAAACAGTTCTGAAAATCATTCTTCTGTTTTAAGTATCTCGAACAGAATTCCGTTTATTTCCCTGTTTGTTGGACATTCAATTACTTCGGTTATCTGTTCATATTTTCCGCTTACAGCTTTCTGCATAATATTCGCATATTTAAAAACTTCATTACCCTTAACGCTTGTTTTCACGTTTTTAGAAACTATATCTGCAAATTCACCTGCTTTCAACAGATTCTGAAGATTGACATGCTGCTCAAAAAACGCTTTCAGGAATGCATTCTGGTTCTTTTGCCTGAAATACACCGAGTATGTTTTAAACTCACCTTCCGGTGTATAGCCCTGTCTGAAACGCACAAAACCTTCGGCCTGTTTCCCGTTCAGAAGCTGATAACCAGGTTCAAGATGTATGTACAGGTTTTGCGTCGGGTCTTCATAATGCATATACACGGGGACGTTTATCCATACCCCGCCGAAAAAATCAACGATCTCACGAAAACCCTCGGTTCTTATAATAATATAATCGTCTATTGAGATTCCGAAAATCTCGTCCATTAAATCCGCCCAAAAGTTCATGGCATATATGGTGGTGTTTTCCGATGTTCCGAATTTGCCGCCGCCTTCTGATTTATACTTCAAATCCCTGGCAACCACATGTACTGCATTCATTTTTCTATTGGTTATATCAGCTGCATGCACAGGATTTGCTTCTTTCCATTTCTCGAGTATTTTGTCCGTATAATCCACATATGCATCTCTTGGGAAATTGATTAGCTTCAATTGCTTGTTTTTCCCGTCAATACTCAGAACAATAATTGTATCATAAGCCTGGTAAACCGCATCCTGACCTATCAGAAGAATGTTTATGCTGTCCGGATCCACAAGGGGTTTGTAATATCTTTGGCCATTGGTAAGGCCCTCCGGTTCCTGGGGTTCTTCTGTATTTTCTTCTTCAGGTTCGGGGGTAGGCTCAGGTGTAATTGTAATCTCAGGTTCGGGTTCATCTGCATGAACGGTTTGTATTGGTTCTTCAGTTTCAGCAGGTTTCGCAAAAATTAGCAGAACAACCGTCAGCAATACTATCGAAACAGAAAGCATTATCAATGCGATTTTTGTTTTTTTCTGCAGTTCCATCCTGTTTTCCCCGCCTTAAAACAAATTGTGGACATTTGTAATATTCTAAATTATACCATGCAATCAAATCCTGCATCAAACTGCCAAAAGCAATACAGGCAGCAGATTATACCCTGCATAATCTGCTGCCGTATCCCATCGCTGTTGTAGTAAACATATGTGATAATTACTGCATCTTGTCCTTAATATACTGAATTCTTTCCAGTACCTTGCTATACAGTTCACTGTACTTACTAAGCTTCTCTCTTTCTGCCTCAACAACATTTTTCGGAGCCTTCGATACAAAACTCTCATTACTGAGCTTTCCGTTAACTCTTTCAAGTTCCTTTTCAAGGTTTTCCTTTTCCTTAAGAAGGCGTTCGAGCTCTTTATCGAAATCAAGCAGCTCGTCCAGAGGTATATAGATTTCCACACCTTTAATCACGCTGGATACCGCATCCCCGGGAACCTGTGATTTGTCTTCGTAAATTTCAAATCCCGATACTCCGGCCAGCCTAATTAATGTAGACTGTTCTTCCCGGAAAATTGTTCCCATTTCTTTGCTTTCAATTACAAGTATTGCCTTCGGTTTCTTATTTACCGGAACCTTCATTTCGGCCTTGATATTGCGTATGCTCCTTATTGCTTCCATTATTGAATTCATTTTTTCTTCCGAATCAGGATCATTCAGTTCATCCCGGTATACCGGCCATTCTGAAATTATTATACTTTCATCATCGGTATACAGGTGCTGATAAATCTCCTCGGTAATAAACGGCATAAACGGGTGCAGAAGTTTCATTGCCGTTTTCAGTACTTCGTTAAGAACATACAGCGCTTCGAGTCTTCCCTTTGCATCGCGGTCAAACAGTCTTGGCTTGACCAGTTCGATATACCAGTCACAAAACTCTTCCCAGATAAAATCATAAATCTTCTGAAGTCCTATACCCAGTTCAAATTTTTCAAGGTTTTCGGTTACCTCCCTGGCAACCGTGTTAACCCTGCTCAGTATCCACTTGTCAGGCAAAGCGAAATTGTCCCTGTTTACTTTGTCAAAATTTACATCCTTGTCAAAATTCATCATTACGAAACGGAATGCATTCCATATCTTGTTGGCAAAATTCCTGCTTGCTTCAAGTTTTTCCTCGGAAAAACGCATATCGTTTCCGGGTGAAGTCCCTATCGTCAGAGCATACCGCAAAGCGTCAGTACCATAGTTTTCAATAACTTCTATCGGGTCCACTCCATTGCCAAGGGATTTGCTCATCTTCCTTCCCAGGGCATCTCTTACAAGCCCGTGGATTAAAACATACCTGAACGGTACATCTCCCATATGTTCCAGCCCGGAGAAGATCATTCGCGCAACCCAGAAGAAAATAATATCGTATCCTGTGACCAATACAGTGGTCGGATAGAAAAATTCGAGATCCTCAGTCTTTTCCGGCCATCCGAGCGTTGAAAACGGCCAGAGTGCTGAACTGAACCAGGTATCCAGTACATCTTCATCCTGTACGAGGTTCGTGCTTCCGCATTTTTCACATTTTTCGGGTGCAGTTCTTGCCACCTGCATATGGTCACAGTCATTGCAGTACCATGCAGGAATGCGGTGTCCCCACCAGAGCTGCCGTGAAATACACCAGTCCTGGATATTTTCCATCCAGTTGAAATAGATTTTTGAAAAACGTTCAGGGACAAACTTAATCCTGCCGCTCCTTACAGCCTCGATTGCGGGCTCTGCAAGAGGTTTCATCTTAACAAACCACTGTTTTGACACCTTGGGTTCAATTACTGTGTTACAGCGATAGCATGTTCCTACATTATGTTTATGGGGTTTAACCTCTGCCAGCAGGCCCAGTTTCTCCAGTTCTGCAACAATTCTCTTCCTTGCTTCATACCTGTCAAGCCCGCTATAAGCACCCGCGTTTTCGTTCATTGTTGCATTGTCATTCATAACATCAATTACCGGCAGGTTATGTCTTCTGCCGACTTCAAAGTCATTCGGATCGTGTGCAGGAGTAATTTTGACAACTCCCGTTCCGAATTCTTTCTCTACGTATTCATCAGCTATAACCGGTATCTCACGGTTGACCAGCGGCAATATGACTGTTTTGCCTATAAAACGTCTGTACCTTTCGTCATCAGGATGAACTGCAACGGCAGTATCTCCGAGCATTGTTTCAGGACGGGTTGTAGCCACGGTAAGATATTCGTTCTCGCCTTTTACCGGATAACGGATATGCCATAACTTGCCTTCCTGTTCTTCATACTCAACTTCGGCGTCGGAAATCGTGGTTAAACAGCAGGGGCACCAGTTAATTATTCTTTCTCCCCTGTATATCAGTCCTTTTTCGTACAGCCTGACAAATACTTCAATTACCGCGTTCGACAGCTTTTCATCCATCGTAAAGCGTTCCCTTTTCCAGTCGCAGGAACATCCCAGCCTCTTAAGCTGTTCAACAATTCTCCCGCCGTACTGTTTTTTCCATTCCCATGCTCTTTCAAGGAATTTCTCACGGCCAAGCAGCTCTTTTGATAATCCTTCCTCCGCGAGCTTTTCAACAATTTTTACTTCGGTTGCTATACTGGCATGGTCGGTTCCGGGAACCCACAGTGCACAATACCCCTGCATTCTTCTGAAACGGATAAGAATATCCTGAAGCGTATTATCAAGGGCATGGCCCATATGAAGATGGCCTGTAATATTCGGCGGCGGCATTACAATTGTATACGGCTCTTTATTTTTGTCGATTTCAGCATGGAAATAATCCTTTTCCAGCCAGAATTTGTATATGCGTTCTTCAACATCACCAGGAACATAGTGCTTAGGAATATCGTTCATAATCATTCCCATTCCTCCCGTTTTGCTTGATTTTCCATGAAATATATTTTTATTGTCTGAAAGCTATCAGAACCAAAATGCTCCCAAGCATTATAAGAAGCAAACCTGTACGCTTGAAAGACAAGGTTTTCTGCAAAATATATTCTTCCTGTTCGCTGTTATTCCCGGACAAACCTGTACTGCTGCCATTTTCAGTATCCAGGTTTTTCGTATCGGTATCAGCATTGCCGGCTAATGTCTTTTTTGTCAGAAACCCTGCGCCGTAAACCAAAAACGCACCTGCAGCCACAATAAGGATTGACAATATTTTGAGGAATACTGACAATACAACACCTCCTCAATTTTTCAGCCGTTTATCCGCGGTATTGCAGGTATATTAAAAAAACCTTTCGCCAAAAACTTTTGGACGAAAGGTTGACTCCCGCGGTACCACCAAAATTTCCTTTTGAGGACACTCTATGGAATGATATCGGATTCCACCCGGCAGGCCTACTGAAATTTCAGCCATGCGACTCCGGAGCGACTTCAACAAAACAGATACCGAATACGCTTCCACCCCAAGGCGTATACTCTCTGGCGGCCTGTTTTTGTTTACTACTCTCCTTCACAGTCACTGCAATATCCCAATTTATATACAAGATAGTAATTTAAGAAATGAGTTTTGTCAAGAAAACAGAAAGTTTTGTTTTATTTATGTCATATTTATGGTCACCTTTTTATGTAAAATTCATAGGATGTACTATGAAAAAATTATAATCATGGAAGGTGTTGCAATGAAAGAAATAGCTGCAGTAATTTATGCCGGGAACTGCTGCTCAGGTCCCAGTATCAGCATTCCGGTAATGCCCGATGATCCGCAGTTAGGCCATACTTATACTCCATACCAGGTTTACAGGGGTATTCTTCCTGCCATGGAAGGGCTCAAAAAAGGAACGGTTTTCAAAGAACTCTACCAGCCTTATGACGAAAAGAAAGAAGAACGACTGTGGACGAATATAAACAAGCAACCAACTCTGCCCGAAGTAAACAAGCAGCTTCCGACAAAGCAAACCGAAAAAACAGAACCGTTGATTAATGACAAGTACATCAGAGGAACAGTTTATTCAGACAACCAATGACCGGGGAATATGAAGGGAGTGATAATGCATGGATGAACGTCAAAAACTGTTGGAACAGATAATGGCTTACGATTTCTGCCTGGTTGATTTGGGTCTGTTTCTGGATACGCACCCATCCGATGAAAATGCACTGAAAGACTACAGGATGTGTTACGAGGAGTCACAGAAATTAAGGAAAATATATGAGGAGAAATATGGCCCGCTCAGCCTTAGACATCTGCCGAATCCGAACTGCTGGCAATGGGTTGACTCTCCGTGGCCATGGGAAAAGGAGGCATAGATATGTGGATATATGAAAAGAAACTTCAGTATCCGATAAGAATCAAAAGACCCAATCCGAAAATGGCTAAATACATCATCAGCCAGTATGGCGGACCCGACGGCGAACTGGCGGCATCACTCCGTTATCTGAGCCAGAGATTTCATATGCCCACAAAGGAAACCCAGGCAATCCTTAATGATATAGGCACTGAAGAACTCGCACATCTTGAAATGATTGGCACGATGGTTCATCAGCTGACAAAAGGCGTTCCGGCAGATGTGCTTGAAAGAGAAGGCCTTGGAGCATATTACACAGATCATGACAGGGCGGTATATCCCATGAGTGCGGGCGGGACCCCGTTTACCGCTGCTTACCTGCAGTCCAAGGGCGACGTTATAGCCGACCTGGTTGAGGATATGGCCGCAGAGCAGAAAGCAAGGGCTACTTATGAACACCTTATCGATCTGGCGGATGACCCCGATGTAAAAGATCCGCTGAGATGGCTTAGGGAACGCGAAGTGGTACATTTCCAGCGTTTCGGCGAAGCTTTGAGAATGATCCAGGAACTCAAGGGATCCAAGAAATATTATTAATAACGATTTTTTAAAAAAGATCAGGGTAACAAATCAACCGTTCCGGCATTTCACTGCCGGGTTGTTTTGTTACCCTGCTTTTTCATATAATCCGGTATTGCGACCTCAATTTAAAGCCCGGTCAAAAACAGATGGAAAACAGACTACAGTCAGTTTTTAGTATAAATCTATACCAAAAGTGAACCCATTCAGTAGATAAATTAAGCTATTTATACTGCAGTTTAATCAGTTCAGTATAAACTGGGTGTTAAATGCAACAAAATATGGATAAAGTACTGCCACTGATATTAAAGCATACGTTAATAAGCAAGGCATATAACGTTTTTATAGTTTATTGACGTCTTAATGGCATCGAAGAATCTGCATATCTTGAAATTATTGGCACGATGGTATAGCAGCTGATCAATGGAATTCCCTTTACTTGCGAGGAATGCCCCGATGCATATTACGGCCGGGGATTTCGGAGAAAATATTTCACTTTACCTATATTTCCCGTCTTTGTATCATTCTTTGCTTAATTATAATAAAATGGAAGAGAATTTTCTTCACAAATATTGAATTGTGAAAATATTCCACATATAATATCTATTAGAATCCCTGGAAAGCAGGTAAATTAATGGATTTGGGAAAAAGGCTCCGGGAACTTCGCATTGACAAAGGCCTTAACCAGGTTGACGTAGCAAAGGTTTTGGGAATAGAACGCAGTACATATGGCAAATACGAAACAGGTGACAGCTCACCGGACTGTGCCAAGCTTATTCAGCTTGCTGATTTTTTTAATGTCAGTACCGATTATTTGTTGGGCAAATCAAATATAAAACATTCAGCAGAAGTACTCCTGGCATGCCTCGAAAAGGAAGAATGGAGCCCGGAAGAAGTCGAGGAAATAGAAGCATTCAAGGAATTTCTGAGGATGAAACGCAAACTGAAAAAGCAATTATCAATCAGCACTGAAAAGACTTAAGCGGTCTTATTAATATTTTTATTGAAAGGTGGTTATTCCATGAAATGCTTTAATCATCCGGAAACTGACGCTTTTGGCGCTTGTGTTTATTGCGGAAAATTATTCTGCAAGGACTGTCTTGTGGAAGTAGACGGCAAAATGTATTGCAAAGCTGATATCGGCAATGTTCTTAAGGAAGCAAAAGAAGAAGCGGCGGCAGCGGCAAGAACCGCAACTCCCGTTATCAATGTGAACAACGTTAATACCAATACCAATGTAAACACTCAAAATGCAGCCGGTGCGGCTTATCCATACAAGAAGAAAATAGCGGCTTTGCTTCTGTGCTTATTTTTGGGTGGTTTAGGAGTACATAGGTTCTATGTGGGCAAAACAGGAACAGGTTTCATATGGCTGCTTACAGGCGGATTATTTGGTATTGGCTGGCTGGTGGATTTTATACTAATTCTTGTGGGTGCGTTCAGGGACAAGGCAGGTTATCCTTTGCAATAAACTTTGATAAATAATATTCCGCCTTTCCAAAAGTTAAAAAACCGGCTCTGTTTAATCCGTCATACCCGGACAAAAATCCGGGTTTTTCATTTTCTTACCTTAGCCGGAATAAAATTTGTCCAGGTTCCATCCGCAGGCACATGAGATATATCGGGCTATAATTGTGCGGGGAGTTTAACTTAATAATACACAAAAACATAAAATGCATTGTGAAAACTTGTAATAAAGAGTTTTATAAATGAACGATTTTCAGAATGAATTTATAAACATATTGTCATGTGAAGCTTTCAGGAGATTTATGTCAGCCGGAATCAAGCTTACCCATCTGCAGACTCTCCTGTTTTTGCTTATAAAATATAAAATCCCTTTTGATCTGTCGTACGACCCGGGTAACCGCAGGAATGAATTCAGTATTCAGCTTACGATATATATAACTCCTCATTCAACTCTTAATTTTTCAATAGGCGAGGAAATTTCCGCTCAATAATGCAAAACAAGAAGAGGACTGTTTCTTGACTGAAACAGTCCTCTGTATTCATTAATCCATGATTACTTGTTTTTCAGGTTGAAAAATGCCTTCAGTCCGGGATATTCTGCCACTTCGCCCAGTTCTTCCTCGATTCTCAGCAACTGGTTGTACTTAGCAACGCGGTCGGTTCTCGAAGGAGCTCCGGTCTTAATCTGGCCTGAATTCGTTGCAACGGCTATATCTGCGATTGTCGTATCTTCGGTTTCACCCGATCTGTGTGAAGTAACCGCAGTATAACCGGCCCTGTTTGCCATTTCAATGGCTTCAAGGGTTTCTGTCAAAGTACCAATCTGGTTAACCTTGATAAGAATGGAGTTTGCAACACCGAGCTCAATTCCCTTTGCCAGTCTTTCGGTATTGGTTACGAAGAGGTCGTCACCTACAAGCTGAATCTTCTTGCCGAGCCTGTCAGTGAGCAGTTTCCATGCTTCCCAGTCCTCTTCGGCTACACCGTCTTCAAGGGATATAATCGGATATCTTGCAGCAAGGTCTTCCCAGAAAGCGACCATTTCTTCCTTGGTCTTTAATGTTTTTGTCTTCCAGAAATAATATTTGCCTTCTTCTCCTATTTCCTTCGCTGCTTCATACATTTCGGTTGCAGCGGCATCAATGGCCAGTCTGAAATCCTTTCCGGGTTCGAAACCGGCTTTCTTTATTGCTTCTACAAGCACTTCAAGAGCTTCTTCATCGGATTTGAGGTTCGGAGCAAATCCGCCTTCATCTCCTACAGCCGTGCTGTAACCCTTTGAACTCAGTACTTTTTTCAGGTTATGGAATACTTCTGCACACCACTGCAATGCCTGTCTGAAGCTGTTTGCGCCTACAGGCATAATCATGAATTCCTGGATTGTTACGCTGTTGTCGGCATGTTTTCCGCCGTTAATAATGTTCATCATCGGAACGGGCAGAACCTTGGAATTTGTACCTCCGATATACTGATACAATGACAGGCCGAGGGCTTCAGCCGCAGCTTTGGCTACTGCAAGCGAAACGCCGAGGATTGCATTGGCTCCCAGTTTTGACTTGTTTTTGGTTCCGTCCAGATTAATCATTGTTCTGTCGATAAGGATCTGATCAAAAACATTCATGCCTTCAATTGCAGGAGCAATAACATTATTGATGTTGTCAACCGCTTTCAGTACACCTTTGCCCAGGTATCTGTCTTTATCCCCGTCACGCAGTTCTACGGCTTCAAATGCTCCCGTTGATGCACCTGAAGGAACGGCTGCACGGCCAACAAAACCGCCTTCTACAAAAACTTCAACCTCAACAGTGGGATTTCCTCTTGAATCAAGAATTTCCCTGCCATGAACAGATTCAATAGCTAAATATTGTGTCATATCCCAAACTCCTTCCATTATAAAATAAGGTAACTTATCGGCACTAAGCGACACCGGATATTATATCCGGAACTTTCCATATTATAACTCTAATATAGAATACCCCAGTTTTTTTTAAAAGTAAAGTGCTTTTAATAGACTTTGTGAAAAATTCATCAATAATATTCATGAAATAATTCTTGCAGGAATCAAATTAAACAGAATGGCATTTGTTGAGTGAATAAAAATGAAATGAAATGACATGATATCTTTCCCTGTACAGTTCCGGCAAAACAGCACGGCTGCCCCGTTCCCGAATTAAGGCAGCCTTTTATATCAGGCAAACTTCATTTTTCACTGAGATATGCCCTGACTAATTCTTCAAGAAGTTCATCCCGTTCAATTTTTCTTATAATGCTTCTTGCATTTTTGTGATTGGTAATATAGGTAGGATCCCCTGACAAAATATATCCCACGATCTGGCTTATGGGGTTATACCCCTTCTCCTTAAGCGCTTCATAAACTGTTAACAGGATTTCCCGTGCCTGGTTCGTATTGTCCTTATCCACTCTGAACATCATTGTTTCGTTGTTCAAACCCATCACTCCGTTTCCTGTTGCTTAGGTTCGGCGCTCACACGCTATACTATACTTATACCCAAAATATTCATCGGATAACTCAAGCATTAATTAATTAACTTAATAGTAATATATTAAAATGCCCATTACAATATGTTCTTTTTACAAACAAATTACAATTCATATTATACAATTTGTCCGACCATATAATCATGCTCGTTTTTTGTAATCATTACGTCAAGCAATTCACCGCCTATGTCTCTGTCACATAAAACCCTTACAGGTATATAATTCCCGGTATGCCCCGTCCAGTACTCCTCCGTTTTTTCTTCAAACAGGACATCCTTGATTTTGCCAACCTGTCTTTCCCTGAATTCATGCATTGACCTACTGCATATTTCAGCAAGTATCCGGCTTCTCTCCTCCTTTACCTCAGGAGGGATCTGATCCTTCATTGCCGCAGCCTTAGTTCCCTTTCTGATTGAATACTGAAAAATATGTGCCTGACTGAAACCTATGCTTTCAACAAATTTACAGGTTTTTCTGAACTCCTCATCGGTTTCTCCGGGAAACCCTGTCATAATATCAGTGGTTATTGCTGCATCGTCAAAATGCTGCCTTATTCTGTCAACAATTTCCCGGTATTCTGCAGTAGTATACTTTCTGTTCATCCTTGCCAGTGTTTCATCACATCCGCTCTGCAGTGAAAGATGAAAATGGGGGCACAGTTTTTCTATCTCCGAAATTTCCCGTATCATTTCCCCGGTCATGTATAGAGGTTCAAGGGAGCCAAGTCTTATACGCAAAAGTCCGTCCAGTTTATTAAGCTCTTTAATGACATCCAGCAATGTACCTGCACCTGTATCTTTTCCATAAGATGTAAGATGTATCCCTGTCAGAACAATTTCTTTAAAACCGTTTTCAACGAGTTTTCTTGACTCTTCAATTATGGATTCAATGCTTCTGCTCCGAATCCTTCCCCTTGCGAAAGGAATAATGCAATAACTGCAGAACTGATCGCACCCGTCCTGGATTTTCAGGAATGCCCGTGTATGACCGGTGTATGAGCCGACCCACAGTTCCTCGTATTCCTTCAGAGACTTTCCGGGCAATACTTCAATTCTCTGTTCATTCCGGGAAATACCCTCCACCAGCTCCACAATTTCGCTTTTCCGGTTATTGCCAATTACAAGGTTAACTCCGTCAATCTTTGAAACTTCATCAGGAGCCACCTGGGCATAACAGCCGACGGCAGCAATAACCGCATCGGGATTCAGCCTCTTTGCGCGCCTTATCATCTGCCTTGATTTTCTGTCACTCAGATGGGTGACGGTGCAGGTATTTATAACATAAACATCGGCAGCGGCATCAGGTTCAACAACCTGGTACCCCGAATTTTCAAAAAGCCTTTTCATTCCCTCGGTTTCATAAGTATTGACTTTGCAGCCAAGGGTTATAAATGCAACTTTCTTCATTTCTGCACGTCCTGTAATCATATTTTTTTGCTGTTGAATTAATATAATACCACCAGATTATTTTCTCAAAAAGAAGTCAGATGTTCAACGCCCCAATAATATCACCGTAATAAATTTAACAGAATTGTAATTGACTAAAACTTTTTTAATATAATAATATATAATCAATGAAGAAAACGGCTTTGCGGCTTCACGAATTTTTGTTTCGGCAGAAAACGCATGAAAGGCGGTGTTAATAAATGAAAACTTTCAATATTATGTTGAAATCGATTAACGATGTTAAGGATTTTGTGAATATCGTAAACAAATATGATTTTGATGTGGATCTCACATCAGGAAGGTATATTGTTGATGCAAAGTCCATAATGGGTATATTCAGCCTTGATCTCAGCAAGCCGATTAAGGTTGAGGCGCATTCTGACGATGTTGAAGAATTCATGAAAGAGGTTAAACCTTTCATCGTGGATTAATCTGTGTGTGACTGATAATTCAAAAAACTTACATATACTGGTTTGGCTGTGACGGGCATAAAGCCCGTCATTTTTGTTTACTTCCTTTTATTCAAAAAAAGGATACCCGGCGTGAATAATTATTGCCATCCAGGCAAATTATAAAAATATAAGTAAAAACAAGCAACAGTGAAAGGATGTGCCATGTTACTGTTCAGGCGTTTTGCCGGGAATAAAAAACAGAAAACAGTCAGTGATGAGCTTTTCAAGCTATCCGCTTCACTTGAAAAAAACAAACTGAATATTGAAAACCTTTTCAATAAATGTGACGATTTTGTAAAACGCGATTTTACAATTAACAGAAACCGCAAGGCATGCATTTATTATCTCGACGGCCTGGTTTCATCGGAAAATATCAGCAGGTTTATACTTGAAAAGCTGATGGAACCTGATGCTGACACAGGCATGCTCATTAACGCTGAGAAAATCAAAAACAAGCTTCTCCCTTCCCATGAAGTTAAAATCACGAAAAACACGGAGGAACTTCTTAAAGCAATTTATGACGGTGACTGCATAGTCCTGGTTGACGGCATGGACGAAGCCATTATAATCAATGTACGCATATCAAAAGGGAGAACTGTCGGAGATCCGTTGATTGAAGTTTCTGCTATCGGACCGCAGGAAGGTTTTGTTGAAGATCTTTATCTGAATCTTGCACTGGTGCGAAAAAGAATCAAAACATCAAAGTTTAAAATAGAATACTTAACAAAAGGACGTATAACGAAAAACACCTTTGCTATTATGTATATTGAGGGAATTGCAAACCCCATTTTCGTCAAAGAACTGAAGGAAAGAATCAATCGTATTGATACCGACGGTTTTATAGACTCAGGCCATCTCCGGAGGTTTTTAAGCGACAATAAGTTCACACCGTTTCCGCAGGAAATAATGACCGAACGCCCCGATCGGTGCGTCAACCATCTGCTGGAGGGCAGAGTTGTTGTTATGCTTGATGGTTCCGCTTTTGCGCTGATATATCCTTCAGTTTTCATAGATATAATAAAGTCTGCTGATGAGGCATACATGAGTTATTACATGGCCATGTTCCTCTTAATTCTAAGGTTTGTTGCATTTTTGATTTCCACTTTCGGTGCGGCCTTATATATCGCCCTTACGGTTTTCAACCCAGGTATGATACCCACACAGCTTTTAATCACGATTGCCAGTTCCAGGGCCGGTGTTCCGTTCCCTGCCTTCCTTGAAGCCTTTATTATGGAGTTTACTTTTGAGATACTCCGCGAAGCAAATATACGCATTCCTAAGCCAATCGGACCTTCCATAAGCATTGTCGGCGGTCTTGTTATAGGCCAGAGTGTGGTTCAGGCCGGCATTGTATCCCAGGCAATGATTATAGTGGTTGCCCTGACTGCAATCTCATCTTTTGCCGTGCCTGGATATACTACAAACCCCGCCCTGCGTTTAATAAGGTTTCCGTTTATGCTGGCGGCATCTTTTCTGGGAATGTACGGCATAATAAGTCTTTTCGTCGTTCTGCTTATACACATGGCTTCACTCCGGTCCGTCGGTGTACCGTATCTTTCACCCGTAGCACCGCTGAGTATTAAAGATATCCAGAATATGCTGCTTCATGGATCACCCAAATGCCAGGTATATCGTCCTTCTTTTCTTGAACCATTAAACCCTGTTCATACATCACCGGAAAGCAGCAAAAAGACTCCCGGATGAAGGAATGATTCGACAGTGAAAAGGTATTTGGCATTTCTTATATGTATTTTCTGTATTTTTCTCAGCGGGTGCTGGGATGCAAAAGAATTAAGCGACATTGGCTTAGTTGTAATGACCGGTTTTGATTTGGAAAAAGACAATTCGGTTCGTGTAACCGTTATGTCGGTTCAGCCATTCGGGCAGACCCAGAATCAGGAAAGCGTAGCGACGACATGGTTAGGGACGGCATCGGGGAAATCGGCTTTTGAAGCCCTTAGAAATTTAAGACGTACTTCCACCAGGTCCCTTACATGGATGCACAACAAAATAATTCTGATTGGTGAAGAAAAAGCCAAACAGGGTATTTCGGACTTAACCGACCTGCTTACAAGAAATTCAGAGTTCCGCTACGGCAATTTGATTTTTGTAACCCGCGGAAATGCATACGAGATGATGCAGGTTCCCGCAAACCTTGAAAAAAGCCTTTTCCGTGAGTTACTGGGTATAATTGAAGGTGCAGGAGAATGGGCGAAAGGATTCGCTTTAAACGTGAAGGAACTTTCGCTAAATTCCCTGGCATCATATCAGCACGGTTTCGTTATCGGCAATATGGGTTTTTATTATACGGACAAAACCCCTTTTTCAATAGATTTCCAGGAATATCTGAAGCTATACTGGAAGGATACTGAACAACCGATTGCATATGTAAGCGGAGGTTCGGTAATAGATAAGGACAGGCTTGTTGGGTGGCTGTCCCCTACCGAACTCAGGGGGTATTTGATACTCAACAATAAAATTGAGAAATCTTTCAGCATTTACAAGGATTTCCCGAGTGAAGGATTCAAAATAACCGTTGACGTAACAGATATCAAGTCAGAAATAGAATTTCCTATTGTTTCCGGTGAAGAGATACACTCAACCGTCAAAGTTAAGGCAAAGGGATTTATAACCGAGCTTTCAGGAAAATTGCCTGATTATGATGAAGAATTTATTAATGAGATAGAAAACCTGCTTGCCGAAGAAATTGCTTCAGAGCTATACTCTGTCATCTATAAAGCCCAAAATGATTTGCGAACAGATTTCATAGGATTTCACGAGCTTTTCAGGGTTAAATATCCAAAGCAGTGGAAAAAACTAAAAGATAACTGGTGTGAAGTATTTTGCCGAATACCGGTTAGCTATGATGTTACACTCAAAATACGTCATAGGGGTCTGATGGGCAGATCTCTTTACAATGAGGACTGGTAATATGGGAAAGGTAATCGCTATAGCAGTATTTTTCTTAGCAGTTCAGACTATTTACTGTATCAGAAAAAAATATTTCAAGGAATTAATCATATCCCTGTTTTGTATTGCCATATCGGCTTTTTATCTGGTTGATATGGTCCTGGAACTAAATGCTCCAAATATTGCCGATATTCTGGAATTTGTTTTTATGCCATTTGCAAAGCTTTTGTTTGACATAAAAAAATAATTCAGGCTATCTGCTTAAAAAATTGCCGATTAAACCTCCAAGATGATGAAATTTAACCGATTTCCTGTAAATAATATCCCGGATTAACGGCATTCCCATAATCAAGGTCATATGTTTCCATACATTATTACCGGTTCTTTCAGCAAGCAACCTGAAATTGTGTATCTGATCAAGATTTTTCAAAATCTTCTTAATACTCTCAGGGTAATCGGTCCCACCTACTATGGCTTCAGCAGCAAATATGCCGCTTGCAATGCTGTTGATTATTCCGAACCCCAAAAAATCATAAGTCAGGCCGCCTGCATTGCCGACGAAATATAGGTTTCCTATCTGGTTTGTTCTCAGCCTTCCGCCATGGTATTCGTGTTCCCAGGTTGTCAGTATATTGTTTTTGATATCTTCGGAAATAAGCATTTTTTTCCACATGTAATCCAGTTCATGGGGTGTAGTATTGTCTGCCAGCAAGGTTATAATGGCCCTGTTCTCTGTTATGGGCAGCATGTATATAAATAAATTGTTTGAATATTCGGTTTTCATCCATGAAAAGACCTGGCAGGGTTCGAACTCGCCATCAATTAGCCCGCTTTTTACCTGTATCACCTGGTCTTCCTCCAGGATACCGAGGTATTTCGGTATCACGGTTCCACCGGTTGCAATCACGACAGCATCAAATTCTTTACTGATATCATCTATAAGCGATGGCATGATAAAGGTATCAAAGTAAAAAAAGGCATCCACCTTCTCAAACAGTTGTCTTTCAAGCGAGTCAAAACCCGGGCCGCGCTTGAAAATATAGCCCAGTTTTCTTCCTCTGACCGTAGCCTTTTTATTACCCGAAATCATATTTATCTTGTTAACAGGACACATTGGCTTTATTCTGAGATTATACTTCTTCTCAAAAAACTCCAGCGGATTATCCGAAAACAGGTTGAAACAGTTTAAATGCAACCCATAAAGGTTTACTGTTTCGCCAATTATGGCTCTTTTTTCAAATACCGTCGGTTTTACACCAAACTGGTTCAAACGGTAAGCGCAGGACAACCCTGAGACCCCTGAACCTATGATTGCAACATTCAAAACCGATTCCTCCGTTTTCAGGATTCTGCTGTCACAGTATTTAGCTGAAAATTTCAAGTGTATTTTATGCAATATTTATTTCATTATTATCGAATAATATTTCAAGTTTTGAGAAAAATAAAAGCTGAGGCTCAAAAAGAGGTGATAGTCATTGTTCAAGCTTCAACAGGAAGATATGCTTTCGTTTTATTTCAATCGCAGTCTCAGGCTTGAAGACATACTTCTTAAAAAATATGAACTGCTTAGAAAAATGACCAAAGATCAGATTCTTAAAGACATGATGGATGATTTCAGAAAAAACAGCAAGGAACATATAAAAGATCTGAATGACAAGATGAAAAAACTCGGAATTCAGTAAATTTCCCTAAACAGGAGTAATTAACATGGATGAAATGGATATATTGACCGATTTGCTGGAATACAAGATGATGCTTCAGAAATGGTATAACCATGCGCTGCTTAACGTGGTAAATCCCGAAGCCAAGGCTCTGTTTACAAGGCTTCGCGATGATGAAACAAGAGACGTTATGAACATACAGCAGAAGCTTTTAAGAAAAGGTTCGCCGGCAAATATTATACACAAAATATTTCCTGCAAGATCTAAAGCATAAACAGTAAGCCCATGTAATAAAAAGACAACGGTGGTCTGTGTGAAAGTAGCAATAATCGGAGCCGGACTTGCCGGCCTGGCATGCGCCCATGAACTGGAACGGCTCGGAATAACTCCCGACTTATATGAAAAAAACAGCTTTATAGGTGAATCATTCAGTCATTCCACAGCAATGCTGAGAATAGTGGATCGTCCTCCCCATGGCGATTATTTAAGGTACTTCAGGGAAAAGCTATTCCTGGATATAACACCGCTGGCACCCGTTGAAAAAATGATACACCATGCTCCTACCAGGGAACTCATGGTAAAAGGAAAAAACCTGGGTTTCTTTTTTCTTCGTTCCAATACCAGGGATTCGATCAAGAATCAGATATTTTCTTCTCTTAATAAAACCAGGGTGTTTCTTAACAGTTATGTCGACGTGGAGAGTATAAGAAAGAAATATGACTATGTCGTGGTTTCAACCGGAAATAACCTGTTTTCAAAGCAATACGGCCTGTGGCAGACATGGTTCAATGGATATGTAAGAGGAGCGGTAATACACGGCAAATTCGATCCTTCAAGAATTGACATGTGGATTAACCAGCATTACTGCAGGAATGGCTATGCTTATCTTACTCCGTTCAGTGAAAAGAAAGCATCCATAATTCTTGTTGTATCCGACTGCAATGAACAGGATATAAACGAGTACTGGCAGGCATTCATGTATTATGAAAATATCAGGTATCCCATTGTTGAAGAGTTCACACAGTATCACACAAGCGGCTTCGTTTATCCTAAAATTATTGACAACATCATATTTGCCGGGTTGGCAGGAGGAAGCATCGACCCGTTTCTCGGATTCGGTCAGTTCAATTCCATCAGCATGGGTGTTTTCGCTGCACGGACCATTGCCCTTGGCAAAGATTATCACTGGCAATGCAGGCGCATTACAAAGAAAAACCTGCATCTGCAGCAGCTCAGGCAGGGATTCAACATGCTTGACAACAAGGGTTATGACAGTTTGCTTGCAGTTATGAGAATACCCGGTGTACGGTCATTGCTTTATAAAACTACCATTAACTTAATTCCGCTCGGTTCATCGATAATAAAAAGAATAAACAAAAACCAGTTACGAATCGGGTAATTTTCTTTCAAGAAAACCGTAAAAAATATTAATAAGGCAAAAAGAAACGATATATGTCACAATTGACCACGGCATGATATTCCATCCTGTTAAAACTATTGTCCCGGTATGCAGAGAAATCAGTTCCATAAGCAGCATTGCAGCCGTAAAGCATGCAGTATACAAGTATGCTTTTAACCCACCGGGCAAAAAGAAAATATACAGTACGGCAATCAATGGATATAAAAAAACTGCTGCCAGTATAATGTATATAAGTGAAACTTCTTTTTTAATATAGTAATACAGGCCGAGTATTTCCCCGAAAACCAGTTCGAAAATCAGGTTATACAGGCTGTAGCCGATCATCAGGATCATATGCCGCATCCTGAACCGCTTTCTTGTAAGTGCAAGCAAAAATACGACAAGCAATGCAATAACGCTGCCATAAAAAAACAACAGGTTCATTTCTGCGGCTCTTCTCCTTTTCTCCTTTTAATGATTTTGCTGATTAACAGCAGAACACCCGGAATTATAACTGCCATGAAAACTGCATAAACTGGTACTATGTAATGCATGAAATCCAGTTCAGTAATAATTGTCTCTAAGCCTGAAATTGTTACACCGCAAATAAAGAATCCTACAGGCAAAACAACGTATTTATAGTTTTTCAGCCCGAAAATTACGGACATAGCATATGTTCCTGAATAGGTATAAATCATAAGTTTTACGTAAATACCGGTAATCCATATGGCCAGGATCAAAACGTCGAGATTCTGGATATATTTACCTATCGATGAGAACCTTGCCATCTCCAGTGCAGGTATTACAAAAATCTCAGTTAACGGTCCGAACACAGCATATATCAAAGTGCCCGCCAGCATTGCAGAACCGGTTATCAGCAAACCGATAAATGCAGCGAGGTTAACTTTCTCCTGCTTGCTTACAAGATGAAACATCTGCAGAAGTCCTACCGTTTCACACAAATAACCGAAAATAACGACCGCTCCCCTGATGGGCTGCAGAATACCTTGCTCGAAAACAGGCCTGAAATAATTGAAATCGTATTCACCAATATTAAGAATCAGAAGAAAAACCAGCGCTCCCATTCCTGCCGGCAACAGTATTTCATTAACCCGTGCAATTACCTCCAGGCCGCTGTAAACACCATACATAGCCACAAGGATCGATACCACAACTATAACCCAGGGAGGAGTCAAAGGCAGGAATGTTATGTTCAAAACTATTGTAAGGCTGACCGCAGCCCCTATGGCAACAAATATAAAATAAAAAGAATACAAAAAGGCTATGATCCGTCCGGGAAAATTACCTGCGATTTCTATACATATTTCAGTAAGGCATTTCCCCTTGTACTGTTTATATAGTCCCAGTTGAATCAGAAGAACGGGAATCATTGCCAGGGATGCTAAAATGGCTGAGAGCCACGAGTCCCTTTTTGCGTCCTGCGCAACAAACGACGGTGTAAATATATCCGCTGTAGAAACAACCATGGTAATGGACAAAAAAGTAAGCTGCAACGGGGAAATCTGGATTTTTTGCTTTGACAATCGCCTTCCTCCCGTACATAATAAGTTATGGATGACATTTTGATATATTTACAATATAAGGCAATAATAATATTTGCATTAATTTATTATGGGAATTTACGGCAGGTTTAATACATCATAAAAGATAAAAATCCATGTGAAAAATACTGAATATTTAGTCATTATATTGTATACTTTATTTGCCATTAATTATATAATTGAAGATGTATAATACATGTAGCGGGTTTATCTGCCGCTAAACGGTATTCCCGACTTATGCACTATATGGAGGATTATTTGGCATAAACATCGGAGGTTCTATGAATAAAAAGCTTGCATGGTTTTTTATACTGGTTTTCATATGCGTTATGCCGATTACAGGCTTTGCTCTTCCTTCGGAGCCGTCTGTGGACGCGCCGTCTGCATTGCTTTTTGAGCTAAGGAGGGGCCAGGTTCTTTATTCAAAGAATCCTGATGAGCCTTTACATATAGCTGCGGCTTCAAAACTTATGACCGCATTTATTGCAATTGAAAAGCTTGATCTAAATACAATGGTTACCGCCAGTAAGGAAGCAGTCAATGCAGAAGGTGCACTGCTGGAGCTTACGGTCGGCGAAAAATATACTGCTGAAAGCCTGATATATGCCTCTATGCTCAGCAATGCAAATGATGCGACCATTGCCCTTGCCGAGGCTGTGGGCGGAACTGTTGAAGGCTTTGTAAAACTGATGAATGACTATGCTGCCTCTTTGAATATGACAAATACGGTTTTCACAAATCCAACGGGCGCATATGATGAAAACCAGTATACCACTGCGTCCGACCTGGCTAAACTGATACGGCATGCCCTGACAACCAATCCTAAATTTGAAACGGTGTTTTCATCACAGGCAAAACCGTGGTTTGATGAAAACAAAACCCTGGTTCTGACAAACCTTAACGACATGTTCTGGAGTTATGACGGAGTAGATGGCGGAAAAGTTGACTATAATGATCCAAAACACCAATCGGTAATTACTACGGTAACCCGTAATCAGCAAAGACTTGTATGCATACTGCTGGATGCTCCTGCGGAAACCATGTATTCCGACAGTATAAAGCTTCTGGATTATGGTTTCAATAATTTCAGAAGAGGTCCGCTTGTTTATAAAGGTCAGCCTTTGGATACAATTACAGTTGAAGGACATGAAGTAACCCTTGTGGCAGGCAGTGACGTGTATTACACCTATCCTGTGGGTGATAACTACATTCAGCAGATTCAGTACGATTTAATTGAATCCAGTATGAAACTTCCTCTGTACAAAAACACCCTGATGGGAAATGTCAAGTTTACTCTTACCGACGGAACGGTTATTACAGTCGACCTGTTTCCTGACAGGGAAATCCTCCCTGAACTTACCACATATGAGAAGGCAAAAAAGCGTATAATGGAATACCCTGAAATTTTTTACATCGTACTGGGTCTATGCGTTATTGAAATTCTACTGATTCTGTCCAAAGTAATAAAATTCTCATATAATAAAATAACCTCCCACAGGGGGAGGAGGAAATAGAGGATTTTTCTTCTATTTCCTCGCACTCCATTTCAGGTATGCACTGATAAATTCATCTATTTCTCCGTCCATTACCTTCTGAACGTTGGCTTCTTCATACCCGGTCCTGTGATCCTTGACCAGGGTATACGGACAGAATATATAGGAACGGATTTGGCTCCCCCATGCAATATCCATCTGTTCACCCTTGAGTTCATTCAGTTTCTGCTGCTTTTCTCTTTCCTTAAGTTCCAGAAGTTTTGCATACAGCATTTTCATGGCCGTTTCCCTGTTCTGGTGCTGGGATCTTTCATTCTGGCATGTAACGACAATGCCTGTCGGAATATGTGTAAGTCTCACGGCCGAAGATGTTTTGTTTACGTGCTGGCCGCCGGCCCCGCTGGCCCTGAACACGTCCATTTTTATATCATCCGGGTCAATATTTATTTCAACCGAATCATCCATAACAGGCATTACCTCCATTGATGCAAAAGACGTATGTCTCCTGCCGGACGCATCAAAAGGAGAAATTCTTACCAGCCTGTGTACTCCTTTCTCGCTTTTAAGAAATCCGTATGCATTCTCACCCTTTACTTCCACGGTAACACTTTTGATTCCGGCCTCTTCGCCCTCAAGCAAATCCAGTATCCTGGTCTGGTAATTATTGTTTTCAGCCCACCGGGTATACATGCGCAGCAGCATTTGTACCCAGTCCATTGCCTCCGTACCTCCGGCTCCTGCATGCAGGGTGAAAATTGCATCATTTCTGTCATATTCTCCCTTCAGCAGGGTCTGCAGCCTAATCTTTTCAAACCTGGCCTTAAGATCTTTAAAGTTGATTTCCACTTCATCAAATACTGTTTCGTCCTTTTCTTCCAGTGCAAGCTCAACCAGGGTCAAAAGATCTTCACAGTCACTTTTCAGCCTGTTAAAGCTGTCAAGCTTTTCCCTGAGATTTTTACTTCTTTGCAATATTTTCTGCGAATTTTCAATGTCATCCCAGAAACCCGGCTCCTGCGCTTTCTGATCCAGTTCTTCCAGTTCTTTTTCTATTGCAGGAACGTCAAAGAGAATCCCTCAAATCAACAATATCGGCCAACAGTTCAGAAATCTGCGGTTTTAACTGTTCCAGCAGAATCAGGCTCATCACATCATTCCTTTCCTTGATTTTTATCCGAATGCAAATCATATTATATCATCAGACATAAAAAAGTAAATGCTCAATTCATGCAGCATTATCCTGATTATCATGCTTTATAATGGAAAGCCATATATAAGCTGACGTGACCAGTATCAGAATCCCCGATATAAGAAATACCAGCTGAAACTGCGTTACCGTCAGGCCGATAAAAATACCTTTAAATCCCGACATGGCTCCTACCATATAGGATGCTGCCATGGACGAAATAAAACCTATAAGGCCGCTTAGAGCAGCATTAAATCCCAGATAAACGGTACGTCCCTCTTCAGGTGTATATTCATACGGAATATTGTAAAGGGAAATTCCAATTCCCGCCCAGGCTATTCCGCTGGTAATATGTCCAAGCATAACAACGGCGTTTGTCAATCCCGTACCTTCGGAAGCAAAAAACCAAAGCGAATGCGTAACTCCAAGCAACGCAATTGAAATCATCGCGGTATAGGTAAAGGACTTCTTGTCCGCAATTTTTCCCCATATGCTTACGGTTATCACATACACAATTGAGTTAACAAGGCCGCAGACAGTAATAAATGTATAGCTGAGTCTTAGCTGGGAAACCATGTAAACCGAAAAGAAAGGACTTGCAAAATTTACCGCCAATCCCCATAAAAAGAACAGAATAATAATTTTCCTGAATCTTTTTTCCTTTAGCGGCATAGTAAACAAATGCTTAACGCTGATTTTGCCGTTGGTCTGGTTTACATAAGGTTCCTTCATGCTTATATATGAAAACAGGTTCAAAAGCGTTGCAGCAAAAGCAATGATAAACACCAAAATATAACCTTCATAGGTTTTGCCCCGTAACTCATACTTGTCAAGAATACCGCCGAATATCACGTTTATTACACTGGAAATAAAAATAAGGTATCTTTCCCTTATGCTGAAAAATCTTCCACGCATGTTCTGAGGCACAAGGCTTATAAGAAGCGTTGTTGTTGCCGGAGCAACCATGTTTACCATTAAATGTGAAAACAAATACAAGCCTGCTGTTATGTACAGGCGAATTTCCATGGAGACCGGTAAAAGGGGTATTATTACCATCAGTACGAGCAAAATTCTGTGCAGGGCATTGCCCACCGTAACAAGAGGTTTCCTCCGGTTCAGCTTTTCAAGAAACATAGGGGAAAAAAACTGAATAATACCTGCCAAAGTAGGAATCGCAGCTATCTGACCGCACAGATCATCATCAGCGCCGAGAAATTTCAGATATCCGGTTAAAAATGCCCCCGTTGTGAGACCAAAAATAATCCTGGCTGATATTCCTTCGAGTATTGCCATCAGACGACTTTTTTCATAATCAGCCAGTGTCATTGCATAATTGTTCTGCGTTGAGTTATTTATATTCTGCTTGTCCATAAATTGTTCCTGCTATTGTTCCTTTACATCAGTTTTAGTCATCAGTGAATTATTTTAGTATACTACAGTTTTTCAAAGCGTTCCACATTAAGAACGAAAACAGTGGCGCCTCCAACCGTGACTTCCACCGGAAATGCCATGCTCATTACCCCCGCACCTCCGGGCATATCCAGATTCGGCACAGCCTTTTTCCTCGTCTTGCATTTTCTTCTGATAATATCGATAACCTCAGGCACCTTTTCTTCATCAGCACCTACCATAATTGTCGTATTTCCTGATCTTAAAAAACCACCGGTTGAACAAAGCTTGGTTACTCCGAAACCTTCTTTTCCCAGTTCGCTTATAACCGGATTACTGTCTTCATCGCTTATTATAGCCAAAATCAGTTTCAACTGTAACTCCTCCTTTCCTGCAATTTACCCGGACGGGTGAAAGATTATATGGTCACAGGCAAGCAGGCAATTCTTATACTTATATTCTATTATATTTTTACCGTCAATGGAATAGACGAAATTTATTGACATATATAATCTTGAAATTAAAAATAATACTGATATAATATTACTGTTACCGTTATTAAATATGGTTCAGTTCATGATATTCTGTGATGCTGGTGTGGCGCAGCGGTAGCGCAATTGATTCGTAATCAATAGGCCAGGGGTTCGAATCCCCTCACCAGCTCCATTTTATTTATTAATAATATTAATGTCAGGAGAGTCAAATATGTCATCTGTTGTCAGAACACGCTATGCTCCGAGTCCTACCGGTTATATTCATATAGGAAATCTGCGTTCGGCACTTTACGAGTATCTAATCGCCCGTGTAAACGGTGGCCGGTTTATACTTCGTATTGAAGACACAGATCAGGAACGGCTTGTTGAGGGAGCTGTAGATGTTATATACCGTACTCTGAAAATTTGCGGCTTAAAATACGACGAAGGTCCTGATATCGGCGGTCCTTATGGCCCTTATATCCAAAGCGAACGTAAACACCTGTACCTCCCTTATGCTAAGGAACTTGTGAGGAAAGGCCACGCGTATTATTGTTTCTGTTCAAAAGAACGGCTGGAAGCCCTGCAGAATGAATACAGGGAAAGGGGCGAGGTTTTCCGTTACGACCGCCATTGTCTTAAACTGTCAGAAGAAGAGGTCAGAAAAAAACTTGAAGCCGGTGAACCTTACGTTATCCGCCAGAAAATGCCTACAGAAGGCACAACAACATTCTATGACGCTGTTTACGGTGAAATAACGGTCAATAACAGTGAGCTGGAAGATCAGATACTGATAAAATCAGACGGTTATCCCACTTATAATTTCGCCAACGTAATCGATGATCACCTGATGAATATTACACACGTGGTACGGGGAAGTGAATACCTGTCGTCCACGCCGAAATACAAGCTCCTTTATGAAGCTTTCGGCTGGGAAGTCCCGGTATATGTACATTTACCTCTGATTGTGAAACCTGACGGCTCTAAAATATCAAAACGTAAGGGGGATGCAACTTTTGAGGATCTTCTTGCTGAAGGCTACCTGCCCGAAGCAATAATAAACTACCTTGCCCTTCTTGGCTGGTCACCCGACAGCAACCAGGAGATTTTCAGCCTTGCTGAACTGGAAAAGGTCTTCTCAATTGACCGGATAAGCAAATCTCCCTCTGTTTTTGATATTGCAAAGCTGCGCTGGTTTAACGGTGAATACATCCGTGCAATGTCACTGGAGAAGTTCCATGAGATTGCACTGCCATGGATTAAGAAAGGGCTGGAAAAAGATCTCCCCACTCTGCCGATTGCGAAAATGATTCAGCCGCGTACCGAAGTACTGTCAGAGATCCCCGAAAAACTCGGCTTTTTCAATGCCCTTGCCGACTATGACCTGGAACTGTATACAAACAAGAAAATGAAAACCAATCCTGAACTTTCATTAAGCAACCTCAGGGCAGCGGCTTCCGTCCTGGAAGGCCTCACAGAATGGAATGAAAAGAACATTTATGAGTCATTGACTGCACTGGCTGAAAAACTCCAGGTCAAAACAGGGCAGATTTTCTGGCCTGTAAGAATTGCAGTATCAGGTCAGCTCGTAACGCCGGGTGGAGCATCTGAAATTGCCGAAGTGCTTGGCAAGGAAGAAACATTAAGAAGGATTAATATCGGGATTGAAAAGCTTTCATCTGCCGTTTAGAATTTTACTGCCGGCTAAATATCACTGGTTTGCTTTTAAAACACACGGGAGGCATTGCTGCTTGCTCTCCCGTTGTTTTATGCTTTGGTAATATCTTCAATAATACCCCTCACCAGGTAACACCCCGCAGGAGTACCGTCTTCCCTGTATGCGTCCCATAATTCCACCGCTTATCCCTCCAAAGCTGACGGACCGAAAATACAAACATAATTTTAACAATTATATTCAATTCTGACAAATAAAAAAGCCGTCTCATCAATACCAGAGAGACAGCTTATTTAAAGACGAATGACCCCAAGGGGATTCGAACCCCTGTTACCGCCGTGAGAGGGCGGCGTCTTAACCGCTTGACCATGGGGCCAAAGCGCTATAACACAATTATTTTACCGCTGTTTCCGATCCAAGTCAATAGTCGTGTCAGATATACCTGTAATGCCCATCGGGTTTTATGTCGGGCAAATCCACCCCCAGTTCAAGGACCAGGTAGCTCCTGATATCGTGGCAGAGCCCGCATTTTCCAGCATATTCGGATTTAGGCTCATACCCATATTCCTTCACCGCCAGCTCATACAAACCCTTTATGCCTGCACTTTCAAGGCTGTAAAATATCCTGTACTTGCCGGGATCTGCTCCACACGCAAGCTCGACTAACGGTATTGCCAGTCCTGGGCATGACTGGGGAATAAAATTGCCATACAGATCAACATGGAAATGGTAGATCCCGGACAGCAGCCTGCACGGCCGGGATTCACCGATTATACTTTCCAAAGCCTGTTTCTGCATTACAGGAGCATACGTTTTAAGCGCGCGTCCTTTCAGGTTAAGTCCGTATCTTCCCGGAAACCCAAGAAAATAATCCTGTCCGTACATACCGGTGTACTCATCAGGCGAATGGGTACTGTTTTCATCCATAGCATCAATATCATTCCAAAAATCCATCTGCCAGGGAAACACGTTCATACCTGTTTTGGAGCATGCCCTGATCAATGCTTTTACTTTCCTGAACGGTATAAACTCATTGTGATACGGATCAATGGATATAAGCAGGGTATGCACTCCATAAGCCATAAGCTCTTTAAGAACGGTAACCGCTGATTCTTCGTTACTGTACCAGGATGCATTTGTTTCTATATATTCAATGCCGATACCGGTTTTTCTTGCAGCATCAAGAACGGCAATGATTCTGTCGGGTTTTAGAAACGGCTCACCTCCGCCTATATGGACCGAATAGCATCCCAAATCTTTCAGAACGTTAAATATCTCCCCTGCCAATTCGGCTGTTATGTAATCATCTGGCCACGCCGGAGAGCTGGAATAACAACAGTGCCTGCATTTAGATGAACATTTGTAGTTTGTGATAACTCCTCCTGAAACCAGGTAATCAATTTTCAGCACAAATGTACCTCCCGATTCACATTTCCAGAATCTCGCCCGTTGAAAAAAGGTAAATATACCTTTCCTTCACCCTTTTGCCCGTCAGGAGTGCCAGTGTACGGGCATAGTACTCTATCTGGACCCTGTATCTTTCAATGATTATATTGCTGTCGCCAAAAGGCACGTAATCGGTTTTGTAATCAATCATAACGAGGCCGTCTTCTTCTTCGAAATAGCAGTCAATAATCCCCTGCAGCAGCAGAGTTTCCTCCATGTACTTGCTGTCCGCAAAATCGGGAAACAGCTCATGGCACGGGATTTTAACATTGAAAGGTACCTCTCTGTGTACGTTCTTTGAAGCCAGCACTCTTTTTCCCAGTTCAGAATCAAGAAAAACCTTTATCTTTTCAATTTCAACTGTTGCAGCCTGCTGTTCGGTCAATAAATCCTTTTTTACCATTGCCTCTATTTGCCCTTTTATATCCGGATTCCCGAAATCAAGATGCTGCATTACGAAATGCAGAACGGTACCTTTTTCCGCCGGGCTTAAGCCTTTCCGCTTTTCGAGGAATGAAGGCTTCTTGACAAGGGTTGGCAGCTGAACCGGAATTCTGCCCGCGTCGTCGAACAGTTCAGCTTCAAATCTCCTTTTCAGTTCTGTTACCGTCACCTTTGCAGGAATCCTTTCAAGGCTGATATACGGGTATTCCCATTTCAGGCGGTTATCTATCTCGTTACGGTATCCGGTATAATCACCGCCTTTTTCAATACTGTCCAGCCAGTTCTCAAAATCATTTTCCATTTCTCCATCCCTGGGGACAGCTTCCAGCATGTCTTCCTTATTCCATACCCGTATAAGCCATTTACAGGAATCACCGGCACCATCATTGCAGGTATAAATTCCGCCGTTATTGAAATCGGCAAAAAAGCCGGGATTATGCTTCACCAGTGATGCTCCAATCCAGTCAATATAGCGTGAGCATTTAAGAATGCTGCTGCCGTCAATCCTGCGCCCGATGCCGCCGGATATCTCCGTCCATTTTGACACAGCGCCTGAAAAGTTATCAACGGTCCCGGTAATTATCAGTTTTTCCCTTGCTCTTGTCATTGCCACATAAAGTATTCTCATCTCCTCGGACAGTGCTTCGGTTCTGAACAGTTCTCCTATGGCGGTTTTTGCCGCTGACGGCCGTATCAACCGCAGCCTCAGGTCTGCAATATCCGGTCCCAGTCCCAGTTCCTGGTGCATCAGCACGCTGTTTTTTATATCGTTAAGATTGAACTTTTTGCCGCACCCCGCGAGAAAAACAACAGGAAATTCAAGACCTTTGCTTTTATGTATGCTCATTATCCGGACAACGTTATCGTTTTCACTCAGCATTTTTGCACTTCCCATATCACCTTTACTGCTTTTAATTTTGTCCGTAAAGTTTATAAAGTTAAACAGTCCCTTGTAGCTCGTTTTCTCAAACTGTCTGGCTCTGTCGTACAGGATCCTGAGATTGGCCTGCCTCTGTCCGCCCTGCGGCATTGCCCCGACCATGTCATAATATCCTGTATCATGGTACAGGTACCAGATAAACCTGTCAGTTGACATATGCCGTGCCTTTTCCCGCCACACGGACAGTTTCTCAATGAATAATGTGGCTTTTTCCGCAGCTGATTTGTCGCTTTCGGTTCCGTCGGTAATGGGATGTTTTTCTGCAAGGCTTTTTAACGCTTCGTAGATGGGAGCTTTTTTATCCGCTGCACGAACGGCGGCCAGTTCTGAAGTTGAAAATGAAAAAATAGGGGATCTCAGAACCGACAGCAGCGGTATATCCTGCAAAGGATTGTCTACAACCTGCAGCAGCGATAATACCACCTGGACTTCGGTTGTTCTGAAAAAACCCGTTCCTGTATCAGCAAAAACAGGTATGCCTTTCGCAGCCAGCTCGTCGGTGAAAACATCCGCCCAGTTTTTCGTTGCGCGAAGGAGGATTACAATGTCCTTGAACTCGGCTTTCCTGTATTTTTTCTGGTTCTTGTCATATACGAAGAATTTTTTCCCTTCACTGTCAGTACCGGTCAGTTCAAGAATTTTATCGGCTATCAGCCTTGCCTCTGCCTGGATATTGTCAATTATTTCTGTATCTTCTTCATCCTCAGGAGCATCCGGGCTGTCGGCATTTTCATCAATATCGGTTTCAACGGCGATATTTTCAGCATTTGACTGGATCAGATGCAGTTCAACATATCCCCCGGTTTTGGCATTTTCCTCGGTACATTCCCTGAAATCAGCACCCGGTTTAAGCTCCTCTACATCGGTATAATCTATTTCACCTGCATCAACCGACATAATCGTGCCGAATATGAAATTAACAGCATCGATAATTTCTTTCCTGCTGCGGAAGTTTTTGTACAGCAGAATCTTGCGGTTTTTACCGTCAGGCTCTGTTCCGTATGTATTGTACTTTTGAAGAAAAATTTCGGGTCTTGCCTGACGGAACCGGTAAATGGACTGTTTTACGTCTCCCACCATGAATACGTTAGGCCTGTCCGTATCATGCCTTGAAACCATTCTGATAATCAATTCCTGTACCATGTTGCTGTCCTGGTACTCATCAACCATTATCTCGTCAAAGTATTCCCTGTACTCCTGGGCTATGTCTGAAGGCATTATGCCGTCTTCAGTTTCGCAAGTCAGGATTTTAAGACACAGGTGCTCAAGATCATTAAAGTCCAGTACCGATCTCTGCTTTTTTAACCTGTTGTAACACTCGGTAAACTCGCTGACTAACCTGCCAACGCAAAGCATTACAGGATAGGCTTTGCGCAAATCGCTGACCAGGTTTGAAGAATTGTCAGCAATAAGCTTTTCTTTTATTCTGTCATCAATAATTCCTTTAACCTTTTTTCGTATTTCCTTGACCGTTTCCTGTTTTTCCTTGTCCGCGCCTTTTCCGGCTCTCGGGAGCCTTGAAAACTCAATTCCCATGACCATCTCGTACAAAACATCCCATGAGGCGGCTGAGTTCCTGCACTGCTCCGCGTCTGCAACGGCCTTCAGAAGCCGTTCAATTTGCGCCAGGTCTTCCCGGTATACGGTTATATACTGTTCAAGGCCTTCAGCATTGTCAAGTATTTTTAATGCCTGCAGCAGCATGTTCCTGGCATTTTCCAGCTCCATCCGGCACGATTTCAGTAATATCCTTCCCCACGGCGTTTGCGCAAAGTCCGTGCCTTCTTTCACATTAAAAGCTTCTATCCTCTCGCTGAGCCATTTCTCAGGCCACGGACTGCTTTGGATAAAGTTATATATATCCATTACAGTTTCCTGTATTTTCTGATCACTTATATTTCCGCCGTACCATTCAAGTAATTCAAAAAAGTCATGTCTGCCCGATTCATACTGCTCGCTGATGACTTCGTTCATTGCTTCGATCCTCATCAGTACGCTTTCTGTTTCATCCGCGATCCTGAAACCGGGATCCACTTCTATCATATCTGCGTACTTCGTAATAACATCCCTGCAAAATGAATGAATGGTTGTAATATTTGCCCTTGAAAGAAGGCTCAACTGCCGCCTCATGTTTTCCGAACCGGGATTTTTATCAAGTTCCCTTGCAATGGCTTCGCCAATACGTTCACGCATTTCAGCGGCTGCTGCATTCGTAAATGTTACTATAAGCATCCGGTCAATATCCACGGGATTTTTTTCGTCGGTTATCTTCTTTAATATCCTTTCAACGAGAACAGCCGTTTTTCCTGCACCGGCGGCAGCGGCAACAAGCAGGTTGCAGCTCCTGGCGTTTATTGCCTCCAGCTGTTCTTTAGTCCATTTCGTCGGGCTTTCAGTGATGTTATCCCCGTTATTCTGTTCAGGACAAATGCTACTGTCAAAACTCCAGTTCTTTTCCACCCGTATCACTGTCCCTTCATCAGATCCCATATTTCATCCATGTTTTTGCTCTGCAAAAGCCTGTACCTGTTTTCCTTAAGCGACTTGTCAAACTGGCATACGGGAAGATAGCTGCAATACCGGCATGCAGTACCGTCCCTGTTCTTCACCGGCATAATGGGAACAGAACCATTGAAAACTTCGCTGCATACTTTCTTCAGAAGCCTGCGGAGGTAACCGCGCATAATGTTAAACTGTTCCATTGTCGCAACCGAAGAATTTCTGCCCAGTGTACCGTCCTTGTTTATTGCAGCAGGAATTATCAGCGAATACCCGTCAATATTATGATCCATTTCTTTTACCAGTTTTGCGTCCGCGAGCAGTAACCCTTTCATCCTAAGTTTCTTCATTATGGCTTTTTCAATCTCTTCCTCGGACATATGCCCCGTAGTTTTCAGGAACGGATCGTCCAGCCGGAAATAAAGAATTCCGCCCGGAAAAACAGGCCTGTCACTTTTTACTGACAAATACTCCCATATTGCATCAAGATATGTCAGCAACTGTATCTGAAGACCGCTGTATACGTTCTCAAGCCTGAAATCCTTAGTACCGGACTTATAGTCAATAATCCTCAGGTATATACCGTCCTGTGACTCCAACATGTCAATACGGTCAATACGCCCGTATAGCAGTACTTTCTCGCCGCTGTCCAGTTCAACCACAATAGGTGGATATTTTTCGCCGTTTCCGAAGCCTGCTTCGTAATCAACGGGTTCAAAACCGCTCCTGCGGATATGTTCAGCGATGAGCCAGACTGCCCTTGAAACAACCCTTTTTAACCGCCTTGCGAGTATGATCATTCTCCTGGAAGATGCATAACCCGATCCTGCCATTTTCCTGAGCAGTTCGTCAATTATTTCTGATACTTTCTCTTCACACCATTTTTTATCAAAAGTGCGCCATGTAACAGGCTCAGCAGGCGTTTCTCCCATCCCGCTTTCTGCATTTTTCTGCATACTGTTATGAACGGCTTTTGAAAAAAGCTCCACGGCAGTATGAAGAAAAGTTCCAGCATCGGGCGGGGTAAATTCAAATACTTTTCTTTCCTTTGCCCTGAGCCCGTATTGCACATAAAAAGCAAAGGGACATGAGTTATACCGCTCAAGCCTTGAAACACTGGCTGTAAACGACTCTCCGAACAATTTCCTTATCTTGTCCTTTTCAACAGGCTGCGCTATATTACGGTAACTGAACGCTTTTCTTGCTTTTTCGAACTCTTTTCTCCAGTAATCATGTTCCAGGTACCACCGTGTTACATCATGCCATACAGGCAGAATTTCCCTGCCGTCGGCTTTTTCGCGCAATACGGTTATCAGCTGCCTGAAAATCATACGCGGTGACGCTATTTCATTCAACACTTCCTCGTTTGAACGGGGAGGTATTATATTGCTGCTTTGTTTACACTGCGGGAAAATCCTTTTTATCTGGGAAACTATAATGGAAGGCCTCAGCGTTCCTCCTTCCTGGTTTGCTATTGGCCAGCTTATGCGCAAATAGCCAGACGGGGTTGTGAGGGTTCTGTAAATAAGGAAATTCTCGTCAAAAACCTTTTCCCTGTTGCTTTTGGCCAGTTCCAGGCCCATTTCGTTCAGCCTGTTCCTGTCCTCATCGCTCAGTATTCCTTCCTCGGTGTTCCTCGCCGGAAAAACTCCGTCATTAGTTCCCAGTATATACAACGCTTTTACCGAATGACTTTTCGACCTTTCCACGCTGCCAACAAGCACCTGATCAACCGAGGCCGGTATCAGCCCTATTTCATATTCCGAAAAGCCTATTCTAAGCAGGTTGGTAAAGCGTTCAATCCCAAAAGTATCATCTGCCATTACTTCAACAACCTGATCCATCAGGCCAATAACCATGTTCCAGACCTGGGAATATTCATCCGCAAGTTCAAGTTCGCCTTTGACCCTGAAATCTTCAATCATTGTTTCCATCTGCTCGGGAATTTTCAGGTAACACAGGAAATCAAACAGGGCGGAACAAAACTCCTCCGCAGTCCTTCGTCCCTTTGTTTTGTGCCTGAACTCCATAAGCGGTTTTACTATTTCCATCCGAGTCCTGTTTATCTCCTCAAGGGACAATAATTCCTTTTCCGCATCGTTTTCATCCGGGAAAAGGTCCGGGCTCATGTTCCACTCCTGCCCGGAAGTCCACTGATTTCCGCGTATACCGCACGCCAGAACATAATTCTCCAGCCTGTCAATCCTCTCCTGTTCTATTCCTGTCAGGCCGGATTTAAGATACCGGAAAACCGCCTCGTAGGACCAGTTTTCAGTGAAAACCTCCAGCATTGAAAGAATGAGCCTTACAAGCGGATGGTTCGATACATCCCGCTTCCTGTCCAGGAAACATGGTATCCCATAATCCCTGAATACGGCTTCTATCAGTTCCTGGTATTCGTCAAGGTTCCTTGTTACCACGGCTATGTCACGGAACCTGAAGCCTTTTTCCCGGCAAAGTCTCAGGATATCCTTTGCTGCAGCTTCAATTTCGGCAAAAATGTTTACCGATGAAAAAAGAACGATATTTTCGGTCGCCTTCGGATAAATCCTGTACGGATGGGCAAAAAAATTACTCTCAAGATGGGCGAGTTCCGGGTTGTATTTAAAACGGGGCAAGGGCCTTGGATTCAAAAAAACCGGGGGTTCATACGCAACATTGTTTTTTATCGCCATGTTCAGCACTTTACGGTAAACCTTTTTTGCGGGTGAAAAGATATCCAGTTCGGACATTCCGTCATCAAGGCTGTCACATACAAGGGATATTGACACGCGCCTTGCCTGGGTAAGCAGTACCTCTATTATCCTGTATTCCTGCGGAGTGAAATCAGCAAAACCGTCTATCCATATTTCCGAATCAATAAACTGTTTTGATGATTTCATTTTTTCAGCAGCAACGGTCAAATCGTCATCAGCGTCCCTGTATCGTTCCTTCACTGTTTTGTCAAATGCAACGTATATATCCCTGAGTTCTGAAATCTTGTCCTTCAGCAGGGCATCGTCATCAAGTCTGCCACATACCTCATCCAGTTTGTCAGGGGTTACGTTATAATGCTTGAATTCTTTGACCAGCCCGGAAAGTTTTCTTATAAAACCCGGCTTTTCCACCGAATTTTTGAAATACTTGAGCCTTTTGTCCATTTTGTCAAGTATGCGGTACAAAATCATGCTTTTGCCCGCAGGATGAATGTGAGGATAGGTTATTCCACCTGTTTCATTGAAAACCTTGTAAGCCAGGCGGCGAAAACTCAGCACTTCATTTTTCAGAATACCGCCCGTTTCCAGTATGTCAGCCAGATCTTTTTCGGCCTGGAATGTGTACTGTTCGGGAACCAGTAAATACAATCTGCCGGTATCCCCGCTTTCAATCCTGGCCTTCATCTCTTCCAGGCAAAACCGCGTTTTTCCGCATCCTGCCCTTCCGTATATAAAACGTAAGCTCATAGAATCTCCCGCAGCATAAAATTATTATTTCAGTATATTTTACAATATTTTTTTATTAATGACAGCATGGTTTATTGGTTGTTATTGCTTCCGGTATTTCCTTATGATGCCCCGTCCGCAGCTTCAGGAGATATACGGTTGTCCATACTGTCGATAAAAATATAGTATTCCGTCGTTTTACTTTCAAATCCACAAACAATGCGGATAATCCTGTAACACTTTTCCGGAGGAATATCTGAACTTAGCATGACGGCTTTATTCAGGCCGACATGCAGAACGGTATTTTCGTCGATATCCTCTTCAGTCGATATATGCCTATGGGTAGCGTAAAGAAAAGAATCCGATCCTGGAGCATAGTAATACTCGTTCCACTTAACACTTTGGGGAATTTCTTCGGTAAAATGAAGTTCAAGCTTAACCGGGTCCTGAAGTAAAAAATTACCGTTTTCCTGGTGTTTCATTAAATACTCCTTGACAACCGAATAGTCAGCATAATCATTCTGAGCAGTTACACCGTCAAATGTGTATGTTACGCCATCAGAATCAAATTCAAGTTTATCCCGGGTTATCTTCACACTGATGATGTATCGTGCTGAACTTATTCTTTCAGATAAACTCTCTTCCGGTATTTCTTCTTCGCGGGATGAACAGCAGGAAAGAGTAAATAAAAGAAGTACTGCAAAAAATGGCAGAATCTTTTTCATTTTATCATTCCCCTGACTCTTTCAATGTTCTGCAGTTCCTGCCATGCTACTTCTTTTCGCTTCTCAAAAGTAACGGTATTCACTACTTCATAAATTTCCTCAGCATATTTATTTTATTGCCATAGGGCGGATACCTGAGTTCAATGTCTATTAAAAATGATTTTTTCATGATACTTTTCTTGTGAGTAAAAGTATCAAAACTCCACCTGCCGTGATATCCTCCCATGCCGCTTTCACCAACTCCGCCGAATGGCATTTCGGATGTAGCCAGGTGGACAAGTGTATCATTAATGCATCCGCCCCCAAAAGAAACCCTTTTTACAATCATTTTCTCCAGTTCCTTGTTGCGGGTAAAAAGATAAAGAGCAAGGGGTTTCGGGCGGCTGTTAATGAATGTGATTACCTGTTCTATATAGTCATACTCCAAAACCGGAAGAACAGGTCCGAATATTTCTTCCTGCATTACAGGGGAATCCGGGTTTACATTGACAAGTATGGTAGGGGATATTTGCAGGGTTTCTTCATTATAATCTCCTCCCACTGCAATTTCCCCGCTTTGAAGGAGGGCTTTCAGCCTGCTGAAATGCTTTTCGTTGACAATCCTCGGGTATTCAGGGTTTCTGCACGGACTTTCACCGTAAAAATGCCTGATATATTTCTTCATTGCCTTAATTAAATCATCCCTGATATCCCTGTGTGCAAAACAGTAGTCGGGCGCAACGCAAGTCTGCCCGCTGTTAACCGTTTTCCCCCAGATGATTCTCCTTGCTGATAGTTCAATATCCGCAGTTCTGTCGACAATGCATGGACTTTTACCGCCCAGTTCCAGCGTTAAAGGAGTCAAATTCCTTGACGCGGCTTCCATTACAATTTTCCCGACACTGACACTTCCGGTAAAGAATATATAATCAAATTTTTCGCCAAGAAGTTCCCGGTTGGCCTCCCTGCCGCCTTCAACCACATATACGTACCTGTTTTCAAAACATTCACCCAGTATTTTTGAAACAACTGAAGATGTATGAGGGGAATAAGCCGAAGGCTTTACTATTGCACAGTTTCCTCCTGCTATCGCACCGATCAGCGGCGCTATTGAAAGCTGAAACGGATAATTCCACGGCGACATAATAAGAACCACACCGTAGGGTTCGGAGACAATATATGAAGAAGCTTTAAACTGTGTAACGGGTGTTTTTACCCTTTTTGGCCTGCTCCACCGGGGAAGTTTTTTTATCATTTCATTAAGCTCATTATAAACAAACCCGATTTCAGTTGCATATGCCTCAAAGGGAGGTTTGTTCAAATCCTTCTTCAGTGCTTCGAGAATTTCATCCTCGTATTTTTTTATATATTCTTTAAGCTTATTCAGGGCTTGAATCCTGAAATCCAGGTCCAGCGTTTCGCCCGATGCAAAATATTCCCTCTGCCGTTGAACAACGGTTTTTATATCTGACATAACGTCAGCCCCTTTTTCAAGAGCTTAACTGCATTTATCCTTCAAAATTATATCATGGTTTTGAGGGTATTGCATGCCATAAAAGCAACACCGGATCGGCTGAACCGATCCGGCATATCTGGAAATTTGCTGTATAAACTTAATTATTGTTATCTGAACCTGTTGCGTTTCAGGAAAATCGGGATGTCAAGCCCGTCATCGTCATCTTCAACAGCAGGTTTGGCAGTATTTTTCACTGCACTGCTTGCTTCACTGGCATCCAATATTTTCTCGTGCTTCTTAACCTCGCGGGTCTTGTCAAAACCAGTTGCTATAACGGTAATTATTATCTCATCCTTCAGGCTTTCATCAATAACCGCACCGAATATAATCGTTGCTTCGGGGTCAGCGGAGCTCTGTATAAGCTCTGCTGCGGCATTAACCTCCTGCAACCCGAGATCAGGCCCGCCTGTAATATTAAGCAGCACCCCTCTTGCTCCCTCAATGGAAGTTTCAAGCAACGGACTTGATATAGCCTGTTTTGCGGCTTCTTCAGCCTTGTTTTCGCCTGATGCCCTGCCTATTCCCATATGGGCTAGACCCTGTTCAAGCATTATCGTCTTTACATCGGCGAAATCAAGGTTAATCAGTCCGGGTACGGCAATTAAATCCGAAATACCCTGAACACCCTGGCGGAGCACATCATCCGCCATTCTGAATGCTTCAAGTATTGATGTTTTCTTGTCTGCAATATGTAAAAGCCTGTCATTTGGTATGGTAACAAGCGTATCAACAACAGCACGCAGGTTTTCTATACCCCGTTCTGCCTGTTGCATTCTCTTTCTTCCCTCAAACATGAAAGGCTTTGTCACAACACCTACGGTAAGAATACCAAGTTCCTTGGCTATCTGGGCAATTACAGGGGCACCTCCGGTTCCCGTGCCGCCACCCATTCCTGCCGTAACAAAAACCATATCGGCGTCTTTTATTGCCATGGCTATTTCGTCACGGCTCTCGTTTGCCGCTTTTTCTCCGATTTCAGGGTTTGCGCCTGCACCAAGACCTTTTGTAAGCTTGTCCCCTATCTGAATTTTAGTGTTGGCTTTCGATAAAAACAATGCCTGCTTGTCGGTATTAACGGCTATGAAATCCACACCTCTCAGGCCTGCTTCAATCATCCTGTTGACAGCATTATTGCCGCCGCCGCCAACACCTATAACCTTTATCCTGGCAAAATTCTCCATATCAATATCAAATTCCAGCAAACCCGTATCCCCCTTTGTATAAGCCTTTATCTTATGTGAAGAATTACCCAGCAGCACACTTCTTATTTTTATTATATATTAATAAATGTTAAAATCAAGCAGGATGCTAGGATTTTTCATTGTTTTTTTCAACAAGCATCCTGCGTATTAATCCGAAATTAAGGAAAATTCTGTTTCCGAAGGCAAATACTGCGGCCAGGTGCAATGAAATTCCCAGCCTGTCACCAATGTACGCCAGAAGAGCAGCCAGCAGTGAGTTGCCAAAAAAACCGGACAGAAATACCTTTATATCAAAATTGTTCTTCATCGATGCAGCAAGGCCGCCGAAAACCGAATCCAGGGCGGCAAGAATAGCCACCGCAGCGTAATTTGAATATTCCTTCGGTATGTTATACGGAATCAGAATCCCGATAATAAGGCCGATAATCAGACCAAGCAAAGGAATCATAAACTCACATCCCTGTATAATAACTTTTCATTCAGCTATGAAACGGGCATACTTGTTGTCAAAAAAGTCTATCATACCTCTCTCTTCAGGCTTAATATAATTGTAATATAATTCCTTCAAATAGGAAAGCCTGTATACCAGTTCGCTGTCCATTTTTATTTTTGCTGTAATCCGGTTGTCCAGGGACAAATACAGTTCCTTGTTTTCGGGGATATCCACCCAGTCAAGAACCTCAACCAGTTTCTGCGGCGTGTTCATATCCACAGCATTCAGACCCTGGAGAAACTGAACGACAACATTTATTTTTTCGGGCTCCTTAGTTTTAATTTTTTCACCGAGTACAAACTTGTCAAGCTGAACTCCCCTGATTTCCGGATACCTGTCATCCAGTTCGGTGGCTACGTCCAACACATAGCCTTCCTCATCAACAAGAAGATAATTTCCGAAGTAACGAATCCATGCAATGGCATTTCTTTCAGTTACCGTTATATTAACCTTACCGGGAAAAACGAACTTAACTTCGGCCGTCCTGATCCAGGGAAGCTTCTCAATATTCCGTTCAGCCGTTCCCATCCTTGAACTGACAAGATGCATAAGACTTCCGCCGAGATAATTGATTGCATTTTCTCCTGTGTGTATTCCTGATGCTTCTATTATTTCCTCGGCAGAATAATTAACCGTTTCGCTGACATGAATCTCAGACATCAAAAGCAGCGGAGAAAACAACAGCACCGCTGCCATACATCCGGCAAAAATCATTAATACCAGAACAATTTTAATACCATTTCCTTTAGAAGTTTTTTTGACATCGGAAACAACCTCTGCCTTTTTTCCTGCCCTTGTCATTTGTACCCCTTATCCGTGACCATCAAGGAACTGGCTGAACTTAATCAAAAACAGACCCGCATAATTAACCATTGCTGACTAAATTATAGCACACAGACAATATATGTTCAATGAACTGAGTTTTGCCCGGCAATATCATTCTCTCCTGATATTGGCTCCGACCATGCTGAGATTCTTTTCAAAGGCTTCATATCCCCTGTCTATATGAATTACATTGTTAATTACGCTTGTTCCCTCTGCAGTCAGCGCAGCAATGGTCAATGCAGCACCACCTCTTAAGTCGGTAGCATCGAGGCAAGCTCCTGTCAGCCTTTTAACACCCTTTACAACAGCCACCCTTTCTCTTACGGTAATATCCGCTCCCATTCTCATTAACTGTTCAACATAACCGTACCGGTTTTCAAAAACGGTTTCAATAACCACACTTGTCCCCGAGGCTTTGGACAAAAGCGCTACAAACTGCGGCTGCATATCGGTCGGAAACCCGGGATAGGGAGAAGTACGTATAAGCTCTACTGCCTTCAGATTCTGTTCGGATTTTACCCTGAGGTTCCTGTCATTAAGCAGTTCAATATGTACACCGCCGTTTCTGAGCAAATATGCAACCGAACTTACATGTTCATAATCAATATCCGTCAGAACCAGTTCCCCTCCTGTGGCTGCCACACATGCCATATATGTTCCTGCAACGATTCTGTCGGGTATAACACTGTATGTAATGTCTTTTTCTATTTTCTCACATCCGTTAATGTGGATTACCCCTGTGCCTGCACCGTGTATTTCCACCCCAAGCGCCTGAAGGAAATTTTGCAAATCCACTATTTCCGGCTCTTTAGCCGCATTTCTGATTACCGTTTTCCCTTCTGCCAGGCAGGCGGCAAGCATAATATTTTCGGTTGCACCAACACTCGGATAATCCAGCAATATTTCAGTCCCATGGAATTTCTTTACTTTACAGTGCAATATCCCCTTATATAAATCATCTATTTCAGCACCCATTTTACGCAATGAACTTAAATGCATATCAATAGGCCGAGGCCCAATAGAGCAACCGCCCGGATAACTTATGTAAATCTCACCGATTCTTCCGAGGACTGAACCCATAAGAACTATCGAACTTCTCATTTTACCGGCAAGAGATTCCGGAACTGTATTGGATGTGAGATTTTTTCCGTCGACAATAATGCTTTGACCGTCGCGTTCAACCCTGAGTCCCAAAGATGTGAGAATTTCCTGCATTGTTTTTACATCTTCAAGAACGGGACAATTTTTTATCACGCTTGTTCCACGGTTTAGAATGGTTGCTGCCAAAATAGGAAGAACAGCATTTTTAGCCCCCGGTATTTTTAATTCGCCCTGCAGACGGTTACCGCCTTCAACGATAAATCTGCTCAAGAATAACACCTCCGGCATTGTTTCCTACGGGGTTATTCGCAGTGAAATGCTTTTCAAAAAGTCGAATTTTCATAATTTATATTATGCTGATTGAAAAATTCTGTTACTTAGGGCTTGTTGCATATTACTCCAGGGGAATATAAAGAAAACCAAATGACCGTATTTGTCCGGAACATGCACGAAACGTAAATTTCCTGGACAAAAACTGTCATACGCCAGGAATGTTATTTCGGCAGAAGTATTTCCTATATTTTAACATTCAGACTAAATTTTAACTGGTAATGAATGTATATATTATAATATAGTAGTATTAAAGACTGTTTACAGGAAAATTTATGCCGGCACAATCGCTCAAGTAACCGGTGCTTTTATTGTATGAGGATAATATGAATAAGTGAGGGGATTAACATGAAAAAATTTTTAATTTTTGTATTAACAGCAACATTGCTGATATGTATATCATCGGGCATTCATGCTGAAGAAATCAAAGCCGATTATGAAGTCAAAACCATTGAAATAGACCTTAGTATTGATGATATTGAAAATTTAAGTGACATTGAAATTGGAAAAATGAAACTTAAGAAAGCAGGATATTCTGATAAACTTATCAACATGATGCCCGAAAGAAGATAGTGTCTTGTCAAGTGGTGTAAAATGATTTCTACTTTATCATTTTTTCACCTCATTTATGTAATAAAGCTACTGGTGTCAATGTAAATTCATTTATCGATGTAATCTTTGACATTGAT
>Ga0134104_1000574_pt1 | contig 42145 bp, 33 predicted proteins | sample 15_3_2metaG_FD_94455 | JGI IMG/M metagenome (GOLD analysis project Ga0134104, IMG submission 94455) | Switchgrass degrading microbial communities from high solid loading bioreactors in New Hampshire, USA - 15_59_3.3_214_A2 metaG | ecosystem: Engineered > Bioreactor > Semi-continuous > Anaerobic...
CCGGACATAAAACAGGCAGATAACAGGTAGCAACAACGAAAAGTTGAAGCAATTATGCTGTGCAATACAAGGAAAATTCCGCACAGCATTTCTTCAAGTAATATTGTGACGGCTACAGTATTGTGAAAACTTGACAATTTATCATATTTGTGTTTTAATAGGTGGAAAATTTGCAGCAGCAATCTTATCAAATTAATGATGTGTTGATTTGCTTGATTTTTCATGTTTCGAAAAGCGGGAGGAAAGATATGAAACTTGAAAAATTGGTTGGGGAACGATTTAAAGAAAGACCTTCGGACTGTATCATAGACAGCCATGCATTGATGGTGCGGGGCGGGTACATGAAGCAGGTTGCAAATGGCATATTCTCATCATATGCTGTACTGCGACGCATTACTAAAAAAATTGAAAACATAATTCGTGAGGAAATGGACTCCATCGGGGGACAGGAAGTTCTATTCCCGGTGGTTATGCCCGCATCACTGTGGCAGGAGTCGGGACGTTTTCAGAGTATTGGAAACGAACTGCTGCGGTTTCAGGACAGAAACGGCAGCATGATGGTGCTCGGTATGACACATGAAGAGGCTGCCATCCACCTGGTACGGGAATACGGATGCACATACACGAAATATCCGTTCATGGTTTACCAGATTCAGACAAAATTCCGCGATGAAGCACGTCCCCGAGGCGGTATGATCCTGGTGAGGGAATTTACCATGAAAGACGCCTATTCATTCCATGCATCGAATGAAGATCTTGAAGACTATTATCAGAAATGTTTTAAAGCATATGAACGGATCTTTTGCAGGGTCGGTATACCCGAAGTTATTGCTGTAGCTTCTGATTCCGGAATGATGGGAGGGTGCATATCCCATGAGTTTGTTTTGCAGACGCCTGTCGGTGAGGACTGGATTGTAACATGCAAGGATTGCGGTTACAGTGCCAACATGGAGGCAGCCGAAAGTATTATTGTAAATAAAAGCGCCGCTGAGGAAGCGCCTCTTACGAAGGTCTATACACCGGGCATGAAAACAATTGAAGATGTTTGCGGATTTCTTCATATGCCTGTTCAAAACTCATGTAAGGCCGTTGTATATCAAAAAAATGAAACCGGTGAATATGTTGCCGTGTTTATTCGTGGCGACTTGGATGTTAACGAAGCAAAACTTGCCAGATTCCTGGGTGAAAATGTTTGTCCTGCCGTGATTGCAGAAGACAGCGGACTGGCTGCAGGATTTATCGGACCATTTGGGCTTAAAAATGTGCCAATGTTGTTTGACCGTTCGCTTATGGGTATTAAAAATCTCTGCTGCGGAGCCAATACAGTGGATTATCACTATACCGGGTTACAGATTGAACGAGATATAGGTAATGTGGAATACCATGATTTCGCAAAGGTTATTGAAGGCGGAATATGCCCTAAGTGCAGGAAAGAGTCCCTTACCATATCTCGCGGTATAGAAGTGGGGAACATCTTCCAGCTGGGCGATAAGTATACAAAAGCCATGAATATGCAATATGTGGATGCGGATGGTAACTTTCACTATCCGGTTATGGGCTGCTATGGAATCGGCATCGGGTGTTTGGCGGCTTCGGTTTGTGAAGCAAGGCACGACGAGTACGGTCCGATATGGCCGATTTCCATCGCCCCCTGGCAGGTACATCTTTGCTGTATCCGGTCCGATGATCAGAAGGTTAAGGAGATTGCTGATATTTTTTACGAGCAATTGCAGTCGGCCAATATTGAAACCATATACGATGACAGAAAGGTGAACGCCGGTGTGATGTTTTCAGACGCCGATCTCCTTGGTGTTCCCATAAGGATAGTTGTCAGTCCCCGGAACATGAAAGAGGGTTGCTGTGAAATCCAGACAAGAGACAGGACAATATACAGGAAAGTAAAAACAGATAAGATGCTTCAGACAGTCCTCGAGCTGATAAATGAGCTTCGAAGCAGGTTGTGTACACACCCGGAAAAATGAACGGCCATTTTGCCGGGCCCGGACTTCGGTGCAATAATGAATGTAAATGATTTATCCTCTCAAAACAGGGATAAAATACAAGTGAAAAATTTTTAATTATTTATTGACAAAGAGGCAATCCTCCTGTATTATATTAATTGTTCGCCTTACGGTAAATTAAAATAAAATATGGGAGAGTTCCCGAGTGGCCAAAGGGGGCAGACTGTAAATCTGTTGCTTGTCAGCTTCGGTGGTTCGAATCCACCCTCTCCCACCAGATACGATGTGTAGAACAGCACATCGTATTTTTGTTTAAAAGCAATACCCGGAGCTCAGAAACTTTAATCCAAAAGAGGTTGTACCTATGCCGTACGATATAGCGATTGTTGGGGCCGGCCCTGCAGGTTGCACGCTTGCAAGGCTGCTGGACAAGAATTATAAGGTTTTATTGCTTGATAAAAGGGATGTTACCGCTGAAAACTGCAGTTCAAAATGCTGCGGCGGATTATTGGCACCTGATGCGCAAGAAATGTTCGGCAGAATGGGCATGTCAATTCCTGCATCTGTATTGGTTGATCCCCAGCTTTTCCTGGTAAGAACAATAGACTTCGACAATCATTTGGAGAGATACTACCAGAGATTCTATTTTAATATGGACAGGCTTGTTTTTGAGCAATGGCTCTTGTCCAATGTCCCAAAACGCGTGGATCTGGCCCTTGGATGTACATTTAAAAACTGTGAGTTGACAGGAAACGGTGTTAGGTTCACTTTTACATATAACGGAAAAACTTATAAGGAGAACGCAAAAGTAATTATTGGTGCTGACGGCGGTCATTCACTTGTAAGAAAGTCATTGTTTCCTGATGAAAGAATACCCGAAATCTATGTTGCCGTTCAGGAATGGTTTGAAATTGATCAATCCATGCCATGGTATGGTGTTATTTTCGATTCCACGATAACCGATTTTTATTCCTGGACTTTAACAAAAGGCAATGTTTTAATAATTGGTTCGGCTTTAAATAAGAACAACCTTGCCCTGGATCGTTTTAAAATGCTTAAAATGAAGCTTAGGGATAACGGGCTGGTTTACGGCAAAAGAATACTGAGGGAAGGGGCTTTTTTATTAAGGCCGGGCAGCATTTCGTCCATTATTACCGGTAATGACTATTGTGCCCTGGTAGGAGAAGCAGCAGGCTTTATAAGTCCTAGTTCGGCTGAGGGGATAAGTTTTGCATTAAAAAGCGCATACTTCCTTGCAAGCGCTTTAAATGACGGAATTCAGGGTTTTCAGTCCGATTATTCCAAAATGGTCTCAAAGCTGAAGTTAAGCCTGTTAGGCAAGAATCTTAAGTGCCCTGCCATGTACAACAAGTTCCTTCGTGGATTGGTTATGAGAAGCGGGATAAAGGCGACTGAGCTGCTTGAATGATTTATCATGCAACGATCATGCCAGTTCCCGCATATATTATTTCCCTTCGTCAAAATTCCTTGTGTTTTTAATGATATATAGCGGTCTTTCTTTTACTTCATCATAAATACGTCCTATATATTCACCTATTATACCCAGCATTAAAAGCGTTATGCCGTTGAAAAACAGGCTTACGGCAAGTATGGAAGCCCAGCCGGGCTGTACGGTCTCGGGGAAGAATATTCTTTGTATTAATACGTAAATCAGGTAAACAAAGCTTCCCAAGGAGATTAGCGTTCCGATATAAGATGCCAGCTTGAGCGGTTTATATGAAAATGTTGTAATTCCGTCAAGAGCAAGCTTCAGCATTTTTTTCAGGGGGTACTTCGTTTCTCCTGCAAAACGTTCTTCCCTCTCAAATTCAATGGCGGTCTGCTTAAAACCAAGCCAGCTGATAAGGCCTCTTACATATCTGTTTCGTTCCCTGACCTGTTTCAGTGCATCGCATACTTTCCTGTCAATAAGCCTAAAATCGCCTGTGTCAACAGGAATATTGACATCGGTCATGCTTCTTAAAAAGCGGTAGAAGGCAGCAGCGGTAAACTTCTTGAAAAAGGTTTCGCCTTTTCTTGAGATACGTTTTCCATACACAACGTCAAAACCGCTTTTCCATTTTTCAATCATCTCGGGAATCAGCTCGGGCGGGTCCTGGAGGTCACCGTCAATAACAACCACGCATTGCCCGGCCGAATAATCCATACCGGCCGTAATTGCAATCTGGTGTCCGAAATTCCTGGAAAAGTCAACAAGCTTGACACGCTTGTCACTGTCGCATATTTCATTCAGCATTTTTGCAGTATTATCCCGGCTTCCGTCGTTTACAAACACAATTTCATAGCTGTAGCCGGTTTTTTCCATAACACCGGTGAGCCTGCGGTATGTTTCGGATACAACCGCTTCTTCATTATACATCGGCACAACTACCGAACACAGAATATCCATATAAAATACTTCCTTTCTTTGGTTAAGTTTACTCAGTTACTTTTCAGATGTAGCACTTACTATAACGCACGCTACACAGTATAAAGCAGATTTGACGTTGTCCCCCATGTTCAGGTCGGCTCAGTTCCACGCTCTTAATCTTAATATATTGAAATGCAGCGTGGCTCTTAGGTATGCTGCTCTGTGTCAAATTAACCGCTTGTATTACTAACCTCCGGAACAGTATCATTACTCATTTATCTGATTATATCGCTCCGAAATTTCAAGGCCGCTGCGTATTGCATAATTCTGCCCGCGGTCTTCAGGGTATATTTGGGACATTGAAGTAAGGTACAAGCCTTTCATTGGTGTTTCAATCTCAGGAATCAACTTGGAATAGCCTGTTCTTACAACGGGTTGTGCATCCCTGGTCCTGTTTATATGGCATTTTTTAATCCAGTCCTCTTTAAATTGCGGAAAGATCTTTTTAAGGCCTGTAATAAACAGTGTTTTGATACTTTCATCATCCTTGGAGTAAAGTTCGTTGGTCACATCAAGGTATCTTGACAGGTAAACAATATGGGAACCGTACTTATGGTTTTTCACGAGATTGGTATGCTCTATTACCAGCACAAAGGGTATTTCCCTGTCTGCAACGGTCATCCAGTAATACGGCATCAGACTTTCTGAAAGCTCAAGGATCATGCAGATGTTTGCTTTATATTTTATTTTTCTTAAACTGTCAAGATAATGCTTGCCCATGCCTTTTATAACGTAAGACAGCCTCTCGGGGGATGCAGTGAAAATAACCGAGTCATACTCCCGGGTACCCGACTGGCTTTTTACAAAGAATTTATCGTTGCTTTTGGAAATCTCGGTTACACCGTCATTAAGAAGAAGTTCCCCCTTGTTGGCCTGAATTTTTTCAGCCATCCGTTCATAAATCTTTATAAAGCTTCCATTCAGGTATCCAAGCATTTCCTTGTTGATATTTTTGCCCCTGCTTGAACCCCTTAGCTTAAATTTATTCCATATCCACGTGGCTGCTATTTTGTCGCTGTCTATATCGAATTTTGAATTTAAAAGCGGCTCCCACACAAGATTATAGCATTCTTCACCGCCATGCCTTATGATCCATTCCCTGGCGGTTATATCCTCAATTGCAAGATAGTCTTTTACAAAACGGGCCTGAAGCACCATTAGTCCCATACGAATCCTGCTGAAGAATGACAATGGCTTGAACATCAACAGATCCATGGGGGAGGTGAAGGGGTAAATTGTATCGTTTATATAGATTACATTGGATGGTTCATACCATCCAAGATCATTTTCAAGGCCCAGTTCCCTGATTGTATCTATAAGAAGGGTGTCATTCGTAAAAATATGATGGTAATACATTTCCAGCATATCGTCACCGACCCGGATGGCTGCTGCAAGCCCGCCCGGCCTGTCATTTTTATCGTAAACGGTAACATCGTGTCCTTTTGATGATAATTTCCATCCGGCAGTAAGGCCGGTTGCGCCCGCACCTATAATGGCTATTCTCATATGATCGCCCCTCCGACTTAAATTTACCTGACTCTAAATATTGTAATACTGTTATTCTGAAAAGCAACATCAAAAGTTTCATAAAAAATTTCTTCATTAAGAATATACTCTTCCGCATTTCTGTTTTGCTCTTCAATAACTATGAAATCTATTCCTTCGGATAAAGCAAGGCTCCTTAAATCCCCGCTGTCTGTCGCACTGTAAATACTCTTCATAATGTTTTCTCTTTTGCTGATATCGTAACCTGCCGTTATTGTAAAATACGGATAACCGTTATAAACGCTTCTGCCTGCAAGCATTATCGACATTGGTGCTCCGTAATGGGTCATGTAATGAGTCAGAAAAACATCATCGGGCTCGGTTTCATTTTTCACCCAAATCAGCACCGGATCCTTCTGGTTGTATGATACGCTGTTTTTATCCAAATTATAGAGGGTCATCATGTCTACAAAGCCTGTACAAGTAAGCAGGAGTAGAATGCATATTGAAACTGCCATGGCGGGTTTTGTCTTGAACAGTTCGGTCAGTAAATCGGAAACGGGTATGTTCAGCAGAATAACAGCCAGGATGATGTATTTATGATTAACGGTTACATCGGGTGTAAGCTGCAGGGTTGTGGCAAGTATGATCGGTGCTGTAAAAACAGGAATAAACCATGCAGATACGGGTTTTATACCGGTATTGTCACAAAAGACAAGGTTCATAAAAAAGGCAATTATGATTATTATGATTATAAAAGCCCAAAACCCGCCTATAGAGGGCATAAACACAAACATAAGAATCAAAGAGACTGCCGAAAGGAAAAGTCCTGCTATTTTGTTCTTTCGTGCCATGTGGAAAATGAATAAACCAGATAAAACAAAGGGAAGAATTCCAAGTAACTCGGTATAATATGCGAGGATATGTTTAAGGCTTTTTGATTCGGCAAGAAAACCGGGATTGTATTTTAAAGATACCACACCTGTACCATTGCCTGAGAAAACCCTTGACTGGAAAAACGAAAGTATAAATGTAATTACTGCAGTAACAAGGTATCCAAGCTTATGCATTGAAAGCGCGGCCATAATAAACAATATGGAAATCCCGGCTATAACCACTGCACCGTTCCAATATGCAGTAAGTCCAAGTATCAATCCTGACAGGATACATGGAATTAAAAACCTTATTGACCATGCTTCACCTGAAAATAAAACCAATCCAAAATACCGTGCAATAAAGTTCTCTTTCGGAGCTGTAACGGGATTTCGGGCAGTTCTTGTTTTCAATGCTTTTCTAATATGTTCCACGGTTTCAATGAAAATAGGAAGCATGAGAAAAAGAACGATAATATAAAGCGCCATTGCAAAAGCAAGATGCCTCTGGTTAATATATACTTTTTGAGCCCAGAGCCCCCAGTCTTCATGAAGTGTATTTCCAATATGTTCCCTGTGGCTTCCGTCGCTGTTAAGGTTATTCGCTACTGCATATATAAAATTCTTGATGCTTGCGAAACCATCCAGGTATGTAAAAAAAGCAAAAGAACTTCTGAAAGCAAACAAAAAGCAGGATAAAATTCCTGCAAGAGGCTTTTTGGTTATAAAAACAGCAAGGGCATATAATAGCATGCTAAAACTTACAAGGGAAAGAATGCTTGGAATGTTTAAAGCCTGTGGCAAGGATAATCCTAAAAATTCCAGATTTGCCGCCATAAAATAAAACATGAAATGGTACCGTATTGTTCCGTCGGGAAAATGCGGGTACTGGGCAGGAAAATTCTTACCGGCTGAAAATGAGCGAATAACGGGAAGATGAGCTCCAAAGTCACTGAAAGCGGAAATTCCTGCATGAAGGTTATTTCCGTTCATGGAAAAAGAACGGCATATGAAAAATGTCCAGAACAGGGTTGATGAGATAACAATAAACCATTCAGTTTTTTTTAAATCCAGCCTGAATCCGTATTTTCTGACTTCATACAGTAATTTTTTCACACTTTTGCGGTTTATAAATGTAATAAATATCAGGAAGGAGATTGAAAGAAGGCAGGAGATAATATCGGCATATATCAAGGGTTTTTCAAAACCCTTGAATACCACGGCCAAAAAGTAAGTGAGCCAGGAAAGAACCAAAGTCCCGATAAGGTATGAAGACGGAAGCAATAAAAAAGCAGGGGTTATAATATTGCTTTCATTCAATATTTTAATGCTGCTCTGCCAATATGGTTTTAAACTTAGAATTATACCGGCTCCCAAACAGACTGAAAGGAATATATACAAGAAGGCCATAAATATATCCCCCGTAAACTTTATTATTCTTTATAAATAACCTTGTTATATAGTATAAAGTTCCAGGAAACTATAAATACCATAATAAGTATTTTCGGCAAGTAATAGGGTATCCATGGCGTTTCCGGGAAAAGGTATTTCAAAAGTTCGGTTATGGCCATAAAAAGCAGGATGTTCCCTACAACCGCATTGAACAAAAACAAAAGCCCGTAAGACAACAGTTGTTTTTTGAAATTTTTATGTGATCTGAATGTAAAGAATTTATTAAGCAAAAAGTTGAACCAGAATATGAAGGTGTATACAAATATATTTGTAACAACATCATTAAAAGGAAGCATTTTCCGGAATATCAAAAACATGACATATTCCATGGTGAAAGTGGATATTCCTACAACCAAATACCTGATGAATTTACTGATGAACTCAGGATTAAGAACTTCCGTGGAAATTTTATCCTTAAGTATACGTATTCCGTTCATATCAAACTCTCCTAACACCTGCTGAACATAAAAGCGTTTTTGTTGCTTATTCCGCCCGTATAAGTATATACCGGATAAATATTTTTTCAAACTTAAAGGCTAAATAATATTATATCCTGCAGAAATTATTATAACAGTTGAAAAACCATAGTGCAAACATATACCCGAATTACCGGCTGTTGAACGATAACAGTGTTACTGTTCAGAGGTCAGTATAACAGCGGATGATTCGGGTGATTTTGGTGATGAATAACCTCACACTTCAAAGATATGCTGCATTCCGGCAAATTGAGAGCGTGGAATTGAACAACCCTGAATATGGAGACCATAACATTAAATTATTTTATACTATTGAGCGTGTGTTTTTGTAGGTGCTTCGTTGCTCGGGGAGACAAAACACCAGAAACAGGAACCGCAGATGGGTGAAACGGTAGTTCTGAACAGTAACGAAACAGTCGGCATGAAATGACTGTTGCTATATTAATGCCATGCTTGAGTATTTTATTTTGTATTGGTATAATAACGTTACTGATTTTAAGAAGGCTGTGAAAATATGGATTTAACTGATGCAGACAAAATGCGGAGGTTGTTGGTCAAGCATGATAACAGGAGGCCTGTAAATGAATAAATTACTGTCTTTCCGGGAAAATGTGGTAAAAACAGCAACATTCTTATTGCTGCCTTTTACGGTTATATTTTGGGCAATAATACTTAAAAATGATTTCATACATGTTATAAAATGGTGGGCGGTTTTTTTATTCGTAGGTCTTTTATTTTATCCGATGTCGGTTCATATTTTTCCCACATTTACCGACAGGGGCTTCATGTTTTCAAAAGTTATAGGAACAGCTGTAATCTCATATATATTCTGGATTCTTTCCTATATGAAATTACTGGACATAACCGTTTTTAACTCCCGGCTGGTTACGGTATTGCTGGGGGTTGTTGTCTATATCCTGTTTTTTGTCAGGAACAGATCATACAAAAAGCTCATTGACGGCATCGATAAAGAAATGATTAGCTGGATTCTTACCGGCGAAAGCCTGTTTCTTTTTTCTCTGTCTTTCTGGACCTATCTAAGGGGCTTCAATCCCAGGATTGAGGGCCTTGAGAAATTCATGGATTACGGATTTGTAAACAGCATCCTGCGATCTGGCTATGTCCCGCCAAAGGATATGTGGTTTGCAGGCGGTTCAATAAATTACTATTATTTCGGGCAATATGTTACGGCATTTCTAACCCGTCTGAGCGGTCTTGAAACAGAAATTTCATATAACATTATGATGGCTGCGCTGTTTGCTTTCAGCATGGCGCTGTGTTTTACCATTGTTTCAAACATGCTGAAGGGTCATGGAAATATGGCGAATTTCCCTGCAATGACAGGTGGGTTGATTGCGTCCATACTGGTTTCCCTGGGAGGCAATCTCCATTCTTTTTTCTATGGCTTTCTGTCGAAGTTTACAAAAAAAGGCGATAAGTACTGGTTTCCCGATGCAACCAGGTATATTGGGTACAATCCTGAAACAAATGACAAGACAATACATGAATTTCCGGTATATTCGTTTGTTGTATCCGATTTGCATGCCCATGTTATAAACATGATGTTCGTATTAACGATAATCGGGTTGCTTTTTGCGGTATCCAGGAAATTACAGGCAAGAGCAGGGGAAAACCGGCAGTATAAAAACAGTTTTGAAGAAATATTCTTCCCGGAAATGCTTTTGACAGCGCTTTTCATATGTATTTTCCAAATGTCCAACTATTGGGATTTTCCGATATACCTGACGGTTACGTTGTTTGTATTTATATGCTCAGGAATCCGTCATTACGGTTTTTGCAAAAAAATGGTGCATGTTACTGCCGTACGTTTTATAGCGGTGCTGGTATGGTCAATGGTATTGGCGCTCCCGTTCAACCTGTCCTTCGACCAGATAGCATCCGAGATCCGTATTGCCAAAAATCATTCATTGCCTCACCAGTTGTTTATTCTTTGGGGTTATCAGCTGACATTCGTAATTATCTTCCTGCTTGTAATCCTTTATGCGGAGCAGAATATTGAATGGAAAAGGTTAAGGGGAAAGGAAAGGCACAAAGTGCGCAATGAAATGACTTTCCTTCTAAGAGTCAGAAATGTTCTGGAGAAATACTCCGCCGAAGATGTTTTTGCGGTTATCCTGTGCATATCGGCAACGGGTCTGGTGATCATCCCCGAAATTGTTTATGTCAGGGACATTTATGAGAATGGATATGCCAGGGCAAATACCATGTTTAAGCTGACTTACCAGGCATTTATCATGTTTGGCCTGGCAGCAGGATATATTTTCATACGCATAAGAAAATCACAGTATGATGAACCTAAAATGAAAACAGCAAAGGCACTTACCATTATAATGCTGATACTGCCAATGATTTATCCTTTCTATGCAATACCAAGCTGGTATAAAGATTTGGATCCTGGGAAATATGAAGGGCTTGACGGGCTTGCTTTTCTGAAGAAAGAATATCCTGATGACTATGAGCTTATATACTGGCTCAGGGAAAACATCCAGGGGCAGCCTGTTGTATTGGAGGCTAACGGCGACAGTTACACTTATAACTGCAGAATATCCATGGCCACGGGGCTTCCGACGATCCAGGGATGGTTGACGCATGAATGGCTGTGGAGGGGAGATTATCAAACTGTACAGGATCGTATTGACGAAGTAAAAACAATATATGAGTCGGATGATTTGACAAAGACAAAGGAGATTCTGCAGAAGTACAATGTGGAGTATATAGTTATAGGAAAACTGGAATATGACAAATACCCCGATCTGAAGGAAGATAAACTGTTAAGCCTCGGGACCGTTGTTTTTGAAAGACCGGACATTAAGCTGGTAAAAACAGACCTGCAGGCACTGCCTTAAAAAGTAACATATAGCTATCGTGGATGTTCATAAGGGCAAACAGCATGGTTTTTCTGATATAAGCAAAAGGAATGTGTTGCGCGGAAGCTTAAATGCATTGCGCATCAACTCTTTATAAAACCGGTAAAAAAGGCAAAGAAAAAAGCACATTTCAGTATGTACTTATAAATATAATTGCGTTATATCAAATGTGCTTTTTAAATCAAATCATATTCAACTGAGATCAAACAACATCTATTATTAAAAGGAGGAACAAAATGAAAAAAAGTTAATGAATGTTGTCGTGATTATATTATAGCATGATTATGATAAAATTACCATTAAGAGATGATTAAAGTTATGAACAAATCATGAACAAAATTACAACCGTGAAATCTTCCCAATACTCAAAAACTCTTTGATTTTTTATATATTTTATATTATATTAACATTAGTTTAATCAGAGAGTGAAAGAAGGATACATATGAGGTACAGAAGCACACGTGGCGGGCTTTCGGGTATTACTTCCGCAGAAGCAATAAAAATGGGTATCGCACCCGACGGCGGGTTATTTGTTCCCGATGAGAATACAACTATTGATATGAACTTCATAGAAAGCCTGGTAAATGATACTTACCAGGAAAGAGCAGAAAAAATACTCTCTTTTTTTCTGACCGATTTTGAAAAAAATGAGCTGGCAGGGTGCGTGTCAAAAGCATATGGTGAAAACTTCTCAACACCTGATATTGTTCCTCTGGTCAGCCTACATGAACATCTTCATATGCTCGAGCTTTGGCATGGTCCTACCTGCGCTTTTAAAGATATGGCTTTGCAGATACTCCCTCATTTTATGGTAAAGTCAATTGAAAAAACAGGAGAGAAGGCAAAGATAGTTATTCTCGTGGCGACATCGGGAGATACAGGTAAAGCGGCGCTGGAAGGTTTTGCAGATGTGGATGGAACCCATATTATTGTTTTTTACCCGAATGGCGGAGTAAGTGAAGTCCAGCGGCTTCAGATGGTTACGCAAACGGGGGAAAATACGAATGCCGTTGCTGTGAACGGGAATTTTGACGATACCCAGTCAGGCGTAAAAAGAATTTTTAATGATGAAAAGATATGTGAATTATTGGAAGCCAAGGGGTACAGGTTTTCTTCAGCAAACTCCATAAACTGGGGCAGGCTTGTTCCGCAGATCGTATATTACTTTTCAGCCTATGCCGATCTGTTAAGGAAAAAAAGCATAAAACCGGGCGAAAAAATAAATTTTGTGGTTCCGACAGGAAATTTCGGCAACATTCTTGCTGCATGGTATGCAATGAGCATGGGACTTCCTGTTAACCGCCTCATTTGTGCATCCAATGAGAATAATATACTGACAGATTTTATAATCAGCGGAACATACGATCGCCGCAGGGAATTCCATAAAACGCTGTCTCCTTCAATGGATATCCTTATTTCAAGCAATCTCGAAAGGCTTTTGTATGAGGTGAGCGGAAAGGATTCAAACCTGATTCGCAGCTATATGAATGATCTGGGTGCGAAGGGGTATTACTCTGTAAATAATTCAATAAGGGAAAAAATCCAGAATGTATTCTGGGCAGGATACTCCAATGATGAGGAAACCCTTGCATGCATAAGGAGCGTATACGGAGATTACGGTTATGTATTGGATACCCATACAGCGGTAGCCATGGATGTTTATGATAAGTATGTAATATATACCGGTGATCTTTCACAGACTGTTATTGTTTCCACCGCCAGTCCGTTCAAGTTTAATCAAAGCGTGGCAAGAGCGCTTTTCGGCAGTGAAACCGAAGGTCTTGATGAATTTGAGTTATTGAAACTTCTTTCTGAAAAAACAGGTTGGGAAATACCAAAAGGTTTAAAGGACCTGGATAAAAAGGAAATACTTCATAAAACTGTTTGTGAAAAGGATAAAATGGATGAAACAGTGATGAAGATCCTTAACTTGTAATTGTTAGCACTACAGGAAAGCGAAAACAAGATGAAAACCGAAGGTGATTATTATGCCCGATCCGTCATATAATGTTACATTAGGAAGAATAATCAGTGAGTTTAAACTGGAAGAATTAAACTATGTACCCGGTTCCCATGATATATTAATAGAAACTGCAGATATTAACCGTCCTGGGTTGCAGCTTGCCGGCTTCTATGAGCATTTCGGTTCTGACAGGATTCAGATTATCGGTACGGTGGAAATGGCTTACCTGGCTTCACTTTCTTACAAGGAAAGGTATGAAAGCCTGAAAGCATTTTTCAGCCATGATTTTCCATGCTGCATTATCGCAAGAGGAAAAAAACCGTTTCCTGAAATGGTGGAACTGGCAACAGAATACGGAATACCACTTTTGCGCACCGAAGAAGAGACATCCAGGTTTGCAAGCTATTTAATCCTGTATTTGAATGTTGAACTGGCACCACGTATAACAATGCATGGAGTTTTGGTTGAGGTTTATGGTGAAGGTGTACTGATGCTTGGTGAAAGCGGAGTGGGAAAAAGTGAGACGGCGCTGGAGCTGGTAAAACGCGGACATCGCCTTGTAGCCGACGATGTTGTTGAAATACGGAAAGTTTCAAACAGAACCCTGGTTGGAAGCTCTCCTGACATCATCAGGCACTTTATAGAGATTCGCGGAGTGGGAATCCTGGATGTAAAAAACCTGTATGGTGTGGGTGCGGTAAAAATGACCGAAAACATCAACCTGGTTGTAAACATGGAATTATGGGATACAAACAAGCAATACGACAGGTTGGGTATTAATGATGAATATACTGAAATCCTCGGGCTGAAAATTCCTTCATTGACGATTCCGGTCAGACCGGGCAGAAACCTGGCCATTATTATTGAAGTTGCCGCAATGAACCACAGGCAGAAAAAAATGGGTTATAATGCCGCAAAAGTATTAAGCCAGAGGGTAATGCAGGAAATTGAGAGAAATTCAATGAGAAATATAAACGGTGATCAATAAGTGGAAAACCTTGATATAGCAAGAGTTGCAAAATTGAATAACGGCATGATGGATGCCGTCCTGAAGGAAATGAACGGGATACTGGAAGGTGATCGGATACTTACAGACGTTCCGATGAAGGATCATACATCGATGCGCGTGGGCGGAAATGCAAAAATAGTTGTCCTTCCTTCAAGTGTGGATGAGATTAGGGAGATTATCAGGTATCTTGGCAGAAACAGCATTCCATTTTATGTCATTGGCAACGGTACGAACCTGATAGTTCGTGATTCAGGCTATAATGGAGTGATAATAAAGCTTTCAGATAATTTTTCATCTGTTACGGTAAACGAAAACATAATAACGGCAAAATCCGGAGCATCAATAGTTTCTGTTTCCAACACTGCCTGTGAGAAGTCGCTGTCAGGCCTGGAATTTGCAGCGGGAATACCGGGAACCGTCGGTGGTGCTGTTGTTATGAATGCAGGTGCATATGACGGGGAAATGAAGGATGTGGTTTTTGAAGTCACGTGCCTTGATCATGCCGGTGATATGGTCAGCCTTCGCAATGATGATTTGGAATTCGGATACAGAACTAGCAGAATGCAGAATGACAGTCTTGTCGTGCTGGAAGTTAGTATGAGGCTTAACGAAGGAAACAGGGATTCGATTAGGGATAAAATGAAGGAGCTTAACAGGCGCAGAAGGGAAAAGCAGCCATTGAACCATCCCAGTGCAGGGAGTATTTTTAAAAGGCCCGAAGGTTATTTTGCAGGCAAATTGATTGAAGAAGCAGGTCTTAGGGGATTCCGAATCGGCGGTGCCCAGGTTTCGGAGAAACATTGCGGGTTTATTATCAATACGGGAACGGCAACGGCTTCGGACGTAATTGAACTGATTGAATATATAAAGAAGAAGGTTTTTGAAACTTCCGGCGTTATGTTGCAGCAGGAAGTTAAGATACTGGGAGGATAAATGTGGAATTTTTGATTATTACCGGCATGTCGGGTGCAGGTAAAAGCCTTTGTGTTAAATATTTTGAAGATATTGGTTACTTTTGCGTGGACAATCTTCCGCCGTCACTTATACCGAAGTTTGCTGAAATATGTCTTCAGGGACAGAATAAAATGGATAAGATAGCGCTTATAATGGATATAAGGGGAGGTTCATTGTTTCTTGAACTGTTTCCGGCGCTTGAATCCCTTGCCTCATATGGAATATCTTACAAGATTTTGTTCCTTGAAGCCCAGGATAATGTCCTGGTTAAAAGGTTTAAGGAAACCCGAAGAATGCACCCGTTATCACCGGAGGGACGCATTTTGGACGGAATCAAGGAAGAGAGGCGTATTCTGCAGGCAGTTAAGGATAAGGCGCATTTTATCATAGATACGTCAAACCTTACTCCAAGACAGCTTAAGCAGGAAATATTGAATCTGTTTGTTGAAGGGAAGCCTTTTTCAGGGCTGATAATAAGCGTTATTTCATTTGGCTTCAAGTACGGTGTGCCGATAGACTGTGACCTGGTATTTGATGTACGCTTCATTCCCAATCCGTATTACATTGATTCTCTGAAAAACCTGACAGGGAATGATAAGGAAGTAAGCGACTACGTGATGAGCTTTCATGAGAGTACGGTGTTTCTGTCAAAACTTGTTGACATGCTTGATTTCCTTATTCCCAATTACGTAAAGGAAGGGAAAAATCAGCTGGTTATTGGCATTGGCTGTACAGGAGGAAAGCACCGCTCAGTTACAATTGCAAACCGTCTGTTTGATATACTGAAAGCCAAAAACAGCAGTATAGTTCTTGAACACAGGGATATTGACAAAGATAACAGGAGAAACAGGTATGAATCCACTTAAAATTCTTTATGCTACATACAGGTACAGAAAATGGTTGTCAAACGGTATTGCCGGTCTTTTGTTCATTGTTTCCGGAATAACGGTACTGGTTTACCGTGCCGACATCCGGTCATTTCAATTAATAGTCGCACTCTTGTTATGCAGCATTGGAATAATACTGTGTTATATATGTTTCAGAAAAATTGTGCTGGCTTTGCTGAAAATTAACAATAACGGTCTTACCAATGTTCCGACAAACATGCTGGATATAGGGAAGAAAATCTATCACCGTTCACAACTCAGGGAAGGACCCAATATTGCGGTTATAGGCGGTGGAACGGGAATTTCCACGTTATTGAGGGGTTTAAAACAGTTTACATCAAATATTTCAGCAATTATAACAGTAGCCGACGATGGCGGCGGTTCGGGTATGCTCAGGAGAGATCTAGGCATGCTGCCTCCGGGGGATATACGAAATTGTATTCTTGCGCTTGCAGACACCGAACCCCAAATGGAGAAGCTTTTACAATACCGTTTCCAGGAAGGCGATTTAAAAGGCCAGTCATTCGGCAATCTTTTCCTGGCAGCTATGACGGGAATCAGTGAAAGCTTTGAAGCAGCGGTACGCAATATGAGTGAGGTTCTGGCGGTAACAGGAAGAGTGCTGCCTGTCACATCGGAGAATATAAACCTGATAGCTGAACTTGAGGATGGAGTTGTAATTAAAGGCGAATCAAAAATAGGGGATCATAATACTTTTCATCCAGGACGTATAAAAAAAGTGTATTTGGACAAGAATAATGTAAAACCGTTGGAAAGTGCTTTAAGCGCAATTGATGAAGCATCGGTTGTCATTCTTGGCCCTGGAAGTCTTTATACCAGTATAATACCGAACCTGCTGGTTGACCATGTTGTGGAAAGAATAGTCAAATCCGGGGCTATAAAAATTTATGTTGCAAATATTATGACACAGCCTGGTGAAACCGAAGGTTATACCGTGAGCGATCATATCAATGCCATATACCAGCATGCTGGCTGTGACGGTTTTATCGATTATTGCATAGTTAACACCGGAAGGGTACCCGATGAGATATACAGGCGGTACCTTAATGATGGTGCGTCAATGGTGAGGTTGGATGCAAACAAGGTTAAAAAGATGGGAATCAAAATCCTGGAACGGGATTTAATCCAGATAAATAAAGGTTATGTACGGCATGATCCTGTAAAGCTGGCAAAAGCAGTGCTTGAAATTTGCAATGACAAGGCAGGGAAATAATAAATGCTGTTTGGAAAATCATATTGGACAACACCCGAGCAGGGAATCAGGAAGGAATGGTTGCTGTCGAACGGAATCGGCGGCTTTTCCTGCGGTACTATTATCGGCATGAACTCAAGGCGTTATCACGGTCTTCTCATCGCCTCTTTAAAACCCCCTGTTGAGCGTTACCTGGTTTTGTCTTCAATTAGTGAAATGGTCCTGGTTAATAATGAAGAAATATATCTGCATTCATTTAAAACACCGAATTTTACCGCCCATGGCGAATATTTTCTTGAAACATTCCGTTATGAAGAAATTCCTGAATATCATTACCGGATAGGCTCGATGAGAATTGAAAAAAAAGTATGCCTTAGATATGGGAAAAACCAGGTGGCTGTCGTATACAGTGTAAAAGATCCCGAAAAATGCAGGATACGCCTTACACCCCTGGTGAACTTCAGGAACTATCACAACCTCTCACAAAGCAAATTCATGGATTTTTCAACCGAGATAACCGGTAAAACCATGAATATTACCCCTTATAACATGGACAGGAAAATTGTTATTGCCTGTTCCGACGGTAGAGCCGTCAAAAACCCCTGTTTCTTTTACAACATGGACTATGCATACGAGCATGAAAGGGGCCTGTATGGGACTGAGGACCATTATATACCGGGATATTATGAAATTGAGATAAATGAGGGTGAGGAAAAAACCTTTACATTCATTTGCAGTTTTGATGAACCAATTGACCTGACTGATGGAAATACAATTATTGATGAAGAAATAATAAGACAGCAGGCTTTAATATCGGAATTCAAAAATGATGCGTTCCTGGGAAAGCTTGTCCTGGCGGCCGATAAATTCATAGTACGCCGCGAATCAACAAATTCAAAATCGATAATTGCAGGATACCCCTGGTTTACAGACTGGGGGCGAGATACGATGATAGCATTGACGGGTCTTACCCTTTCAACCAAAAGATATAAGGATGCACGGGATATTCTATATACCTTTGCGAAATATGAAAAAGACGGATTAATCCCCAATGTGTTTCCCGACGGGGATAATGAACCTGTGTATAACACCGTTGATGCGGCATTATGGTTCTTTCAGGCTGTTTACAAGTATATTATGTATACCGGGGATATTGATTTTGTAAAAAACGAGCTTCTTGCAGTATTGGAAAGGATTATTAATGCATACAGGCAAGGAACGGCATTTGAAATTAAAATGGATAAAGACTTCCTGGTATCGGCAGGAAATGAGTATACACAGCTTACCTGGATGGACGCAAAGGTAGGTGACTGGGTTGTAACACCTCGCCATGGCAAGGCCGTGGAGATAAATGCCCTGTGGTATAATGCGGTTATGGTTATGTCCCATATTCTTAAAAAAAACGGGAAAGATAACAGCGGATATGCAAGGCTGGGCGAAAAAATAAAGGAAAGTTTTCTTGAAGTCTTCTGGAATGAGCAGGAAGGCTGTTTATATGATGTTGTCAATGAGAATGGAAAAGACGGCAAAATCCGGCCAAACCAAATACTGGCTGTAAGCCTTCCTTTTCCCGTTCTTGAAGGAAAGTATGCCAAGGCGGTTGTGGACACAGTTTACCGGAAACTGTATACGGCATACGGTCTCCGAACATTATGCAATACCCACCCTGAATACAGGGGATTTTACGTGGGAGATCAATACCAAAGAGACGGAGCATATCACCAGGGGACTGTCTGGGTTTGGCCGCTGGGGCAGTTTATAACGGCTTTTGCACGCGTATATAAAGGAGACAGAAATCTTGCAGAAAAAATAAAATCATTTTTTATTCCTTTTTACGATCATCTTAATGATGCCTGCATAGGAAATATTTCCGAAATATTCGACGGTAATGAACCTTTAGTTGCAAGGGGATGCTTTGCACAAGCATGGAGTGTTTCAGAAATTATAAGGTCCTATGTGGAGGATTATCTTCCCATGTTAAAACAATAATCAATCGAATCATCCGCTGTTATACGAACCTCTGAACTTTAACAAACAAAACGATAAACTATTTTATACCCGGAGGAGGGTTAATATGTCGTTTTCGTCCGAGATTAAGGATGAATTGTGCAGGTTTAACAATGAAAAGCCCTGCTGCAGCCTTTACGAACTTGCGGGGATATTGCGGACAGGCCTTATTATACGTGAGATACGGAATAAAAATGTGCTTATGTTTATAACAGAGCATGCGTCGGTATCAAGAATGGTTTACAGCACAGTCAAGGAAATAGTTCCTGATGGAGTGGAAATCAGCGGAGAAAAAACAACCCGTTTCAAAAGGCATGTGGTTTACAGGCTGAATTTTACCGGTATTGCAGTTAAGAATAAAGGAATTGATTTCCTTAAATCCATTGGTATAGAAATAAACCTGCCGCAACAGAAAATCGAATATACCGGTTTGGATATTCGTGACAGATGCTGTATCCGCGCTTACCTGAGGGGAGGATTTCTCGCTGTCGGTTCTGTTACCAACCCGGACAAGTCCTACCACATAGAGATGGCCTTTACAAACAGTAAAATATCCGACGAGTTTATAAAATACATGGAATATTTTGAACTCAAGCCAAAACGCATACAGCGCAAGAATTATGATATTGTCTATATGAAGGAAGGACAGGATATAGTTGATTTTCTTAATGTTATAAATGCACATAATGCACTGCTGGAAATGGAGAACATCCGTATACTGAAGGATATGAGAAACCATGTTAACAGGATTGTCAACTGTGAAACCGCAAATCTAGAAAAAACCGTAAATGCATCATTGAAACAGGTTTCTTGTATAAAGTACATCGATGATAGAATCGGAATTGAGAATCTGCCTGCGAGCCTCAAGGAAGTTGCCCGGCTGAGAATTGAAAACCCGGAAGCAAGTCTGTCCGAACTTGGTAAAATGCTTAATCCGGAATTAGGTAAATCCGGTGTCAACCATCGCATGAGAAAACTCGAAAAGATTGCTGCAGATTTAATGTCAGGAAAGAAATAAAGGATTTTTTCGGGAAATAAAGAATAATTAAATGTGGAATGGAGTGATGACATTGGATATTACCATTAAGCAGGAAAACCAGGTTCTTACCGTTTATTTAAAGGGGGAACTGGATCATCATGCGGTATCGAAAATAAAGGATGCAATTGATTTGCAGATTTTAAAAGCGTCGGTTAAGAAACTAGTTTTGGACATGAGCGGTGTAACATTCATGGACAGCTCCGGAATTGGGTTGATCGTCGGCAGGTACAACAGGATAAAGAGTTTTGGCGGCAGTATGACAATTAAAAATCCGAGCCAGAGTCTGTTGAAAATACTGAAAATGTCCGGAATTGATCAACTAATGAAAATATGCTGAAGAATTAATAATATGCATACCGGTCAGACCGGGACAAATTGTATTGTGAGGTAAAGAGAACATGCAGCCAATAAACAGGATGAAAATTGAATTTGACAGCAAATCAACAAACGAAGCTTTTGCGAGAGTGGTGGTAGCAGCATTTGCAGCTCAGCTTGATCCGACACTGGAAGATCTGGCAGATCTGAAAACAGCGGTATCCGAAGCAGTAACCAATGCAATAATACATGGCTACGAGCAAAAACCAGGAACAATTTATATGGAATGCATACTGTATCCAAACAGTATAAAGGTTATCATTGAAGATCACGGGGTGGGAATAGAAGATATAGAGAAGGCAAGAACTCCTGCCTTTACTACAAAACCCGAACTGGAGAGATCGGGAATGGGATTCTCGGTCATGGAGAGCTTTATGGACAGTCTCCAAATAGAGTCTGAAAAGGGCAAAGGAACAAAAATAACAATGACTAAAAAATTTTTCCGTGATTAGCGTCATAAAAATGAACTATGCTAAGAACAGGAGCCTGAATTAGTGAAGGATAAATTTTCTGAATCGAAGAATTTGGATAATCGAACGCTGGATCTGATACTGAGGGCGCAAAAAGGCGACCAGGAAGCCCAAAACATACTGGTGCAGGAGAATATCGGACTTGTCTGGAGTCTGGTCAAGCGCTTTAAAGGCCGCGAGGCTGAAACTGAAGATATTTTCCAGGTAGGTTGTATTGGGCTTATTAAAGCCATAAAGAAGTTTGATCCTGATTTTGATGTCAGGTTTTCAACTTATGCCGTACCAATGATAATGGGCGAGATCAAACGTTTTTTCAGGGACGACGGTGCCATAAAGGTAAGCCGTGCCATGAAGGAACTAAGTCAGAAAGCCAATGCGATAAAGGAGCAAATAGAAAAGACAAGCGGCAGAACTCCTACAATCCATGAGTTGGCTGAAAGACTGAATGTAGAGCCTGAAGAACTGGTTCAGGCCATAGAATCGGGTTATCAACCCGAATCGTTATACAAAACAATAGGTGAAAGTGAAAATCCGGTGTACCTGATTGACAGGCTTATGATGGAAGACGCGGATTCAAAAGAAACAGCCATTCTTGAACGGCTGTCATTGTCAAAGGCTCTTCAGAACCTTGATGACAGATCAAGGCAAATAATATTCCTGAGATATTTTAAGGAAGAAACCCAGCAAATGGTGGCTGAGAAAATGGGTATATCCCAGGTACAGGTGTCAAGGCTCGAAAAAAAGATTATGGATGAGTTAAGAAGCAGATTTTTATAACAAGGGCGAATTAGGGAATGTTCATCACTTATATCATACCGAGTAAGTTTTTGATAAAAAACTGATATTGTTGAATACCGTTCTGATAATAAAAGATAAAAGTGTGTAAACTTCAAAGAAAGTACCCGGGTATCACCTCAAATTGAAGATAACCACTGTCTGATGCTGAAGAAAATACCGGGGATAAGCTGATCCGGGAAACAAAACCAAAAAAAGGAACATATAAATGCTTTATGTATAAAATAAAGTAGAACCTTATATTGCATTTTGGGATTAATGTGAAAGCATATGCATACAACAGGGAAAATGCGGTAGGTTATGCACATAAATGGGCATTGGGCAGAAACCCCGCCTATTATGATTTCAGCAAACTCGGCGGGGATTGCACCAACTTTGTTTCCCAATGCATTTACGAAGGATGCAGGGTAATGAACACCCTGCCTGTCTACGGTTGGTATTATTTTAACAGTTATAACCGTTCCGCGTCATGGACAGGTGTTCAGTATCTTTATGAGTTCCTTGTAAAAAATAACGGTACCGGCCCTTTTGCAAAAGAAGTCCCTGTATCAGAAGCAGAACCGGGTGATATAATCCAGTTATCCTTTGACGGAACAACTTTCAGGCATTCTTTGCTTGTAGTTGAGACCGGGAAATCACCTGATGTAAATAATATAAAAATAGCTACTCACACCTTTGACCGGGATTATTACCCGCTGTCAAACTATGTATTCAAAAAATGCAGATGTCTTCATATAGAAGGTTATCGCAAATAATCGGGCATAATTTTTCTGCATTCCAGGTAATAACGTTTTTCCTCGGCTTCACCCATTGAAAATGATTTACGTGGCAAAGCACCGTCGGCTATTACGGTTTTGAAAAGATCGCTTTTGTTCATGGGGGACAACAAAAAACCAATATTTTCATCAGAACTGCATAATTTTTCAACAATTTCGTTCCCATGTACATAATCAATATCCACGTCGGGGTTTTCGGATAGGAAATTGTCGAGAAAATATTGCAAAGTACCCACGTCAATAGTAAACATGGGCTCATCAACCCATATAAAGCCGGTTTTTGCACCGGTTATAAACGGTATTACATGCTTTGTTTTACTTTCTGACGGGATATTGTTAATATCATTTGCATATTGATATCCGCATTTCACTCCCCTGCTTTTATAGAACCTGACAAAAGCATCCAGCAGTGTGCCGGCATCGGTATTGAAAAGAATCCTGTGTATTGGTTCAAACTCCAGCGCTGAATCATGTATGTTTACCAGCTCGACAAGTGCATATCTGGCCGGATGGGAAGCTTTTTCATCCTCGGGAAGGGATTTTTTCAGATTTTCCCAGCATGATTTTGCGGTTGCCAGGGAATGGTTGCCGTCGCCTACTGCAAAAAGCAGCGGTCTTCTGGAAGAATCAACGCCGTACTTTTTTGAAAATGTATCCTGCGATTTAAGGTTCTTTAGTCCCAAATATATTTTATGAAGGAGCTCTTCATCATTAACCTGGTAACCTTCTATATGCCCGCCGCCCATCATCAGGTCAAAGGAATACAATTTTTTAATTTTTTCCTTGCAAGACTCCAGCGGTTCAATAACCGAAGAGTCGGGATCATCTACCAGGAGCATTATATGGGGAAGTTCAAGGCAAGCCTTTTCACGTATTTGAATTCTTGGCGGCAGCCTGTCAAGAATGGTTCCCTCTGTCGCTCTAATCAAGCTTTCGGAGCCTTTTGAAAAATCATACAACTCCAGGTCGACTGCAAACAGGAGGCCTTTTCTGGTTTTACCGCTTTTAACCGTTCTTTCGATATAAATAAAGGAATTTTGAATTTCATCAAAATAACCATTGTCCAGGTATTCGCACATGGTTTTATTTATCTTCTCTATCCTCTGCTTTTTTTGATCACTGCTTTCCCTTTCAAGATAAACTTCAGGGAAAATCAGGCGCAATGTTGACGGTTCTCCACCTACAAGCTTGTCAACTTTTTCCCAGTATTCAGGTTCGGATGTATATTGATCACATGCAATAACAGCCCATTTGTCCAAGGATATGCCGTTTTTTGGAATAAGAACCGATGATATATCGATTCCAAGATCTTCTTTAAATTGCCTTATCATGCAAGTTCCCCCTCATATAAAGTCATATTCCGGTAAAACTGATATGAAATACTGCTTACTAAAGTTTAACCCGGGAATATATCAGGTCAATTCTAATAAAATATGTAAATTTAGTCAATTCAAAAATCACGCATTGTTTTTGTTATTTCAAGAAATAATATCAATGAAACCTATAATGAAAAGAGGCCTTTTATATGCATTACTGGTCTGATACGGTGGGTGCATCGGTTTTTCTGAACCGGAATAAAATCGGGCATATAGAAAATTCGATATTTGACCCGGTAAACAAGGCAATTGTAGGTTTTTTATTAGAAAGAAGAAATACCGAAATCAGATACCGTTTTTTCCCGGTATCCCAAATTAAAGAAATAAAGCGTGACAGTGTTTATTTAAAAAGCACGGCTGAAATTGCAACATTACCCAGGGTTTCAAGGAAGAACAAGATTTTGATTGAAGAACTGCTGAATAAATCGGTTATGGATGAAAAAGGCGAATGGATCGGCCGTGTTGCAGATTTCGCTTTTGATATTTCCAACGGTGCGGTACGTGAGATAATTATATCCGGGAGCTTTCTGGAAGATTTATGGCTTGGCAGGAAAAGGATGCCGGTTTTAAGCAAGGTTGAATTCTCACGGGAACTGATCCGTATTGACAGGGACACAAAGGAAGAAATAACAGGACTTCAAAAGGGTCTGAAAAAATGGTTTAATATTGATTCAATATAAAGGAGGCAGTATTAATGAGAACGGGATTCACAAGTGGTGTCATTATCGGAGGAATTGTCGGTGCCACAATGTCTATGATGATGAATGGTGATATTGACGTACGAAGAACCAGAAGACGCATTATGCGTGTTGGCAGAGATGTTTACAGGAAATCCAGGCGCATCATGTCAGATATCAGCAGCATGATGCATTAATCGTTTAAAATCTTCCCTTTTGAAAACCTTTTCTTAGAACATCTTGTTTTAAGAAAAGGTACATAATCGGAGGTGCCTGGTGAAGGTAAGTCGATGGATAAAAACGGGTATACCTGTTGCCCTGTTGGCAGGGTTTATTTTTTTTGTCATCCTTTTTGGCGATGAAATATTCAGGGCAGTTTTTCCGCTGGTGATAGGAATTGTAATATCATATATCCTGTTGCCCCTGGTTGATTATTTTGAAAAATTGAAATTTTCAAGGACAGCGGGAATCTTATTAGCCATTCTTGCAAGCATATTGTTAATCATGGCTGTCTTTATCTGGCTGATACCTGTTTTGGCCGGAAATATCAAAGATGTTACAAAAGTACTGCCCGATTTTTACCATACGGTCATTAATCGTTTTGAAAGTTTTGTTGAAAATAACGTGCCGGACAATTGGCATACCGATATAATGAAAGAAATAGACAATTTTTTTCTTAATATGCAGCATAAGCTTATTGCAGGTCTTTACGGTTTTATTTCATTGCTGCCTAAAACCCTGACGGTTATTATTGATGTATTGATTGGCTGGATATTGTCTTTTTATATATTGAAAGATAAGGAATTAATTATAAGGAATCTGAAGTATTTTTTCCCTGAAAAATACAGGGAGGATATCATATGCTTCCTACGCGATATACATAGAGTTGTTGTAAGATTTATCCAGGGCCAGTTGATAATAGCTTTTATCATCGGAATTATTGAAACCGCCGGTCTTTACATTGCGGGGGTACCGTATGCACCCCTTCTAGGTTTTATCGGCGGTATATCAAATGTAATTCCATACTTTGGACCATATATCGGTGCCGTACCTGCAGTTATAATAGCATTGACAATATCTCCGTGGAAAGCTTTGCTGGCAGTTCTTGTTTTTGTGGTTGTACAGCAAATTGACAATTTGTTTTTGTCACCCCGGATTATTAAAGAAAAATTGGGATTGCACCCTGTTACGACAATCATGTCGGTGCTTGTCGGCGGGAGGTTGTTTGGTTTTTTCGGGCTGGTGTTTGCAGTTCCGCTGGTTGCAATGATAAAAATCATTCTTTATAAAGCATACCGGATTATTTCAGGTTAGATCATTGTCCCGCTGTCATATGACTCTGAACTGTAAAGTTAGTACTGCATTGATCTGCATTGATTTGTACTTTCAATGATATATAATTGAAATAACGAAATATATGGGATAATATGTAAAAAAGAAATATTATATAACTTGTTTTCCAGGGGGTTACAAGTATATGAAAAACAGTTGGCTTAAATGGATATTCAAAAGGACAAAGGGAGCATATAAACATCTGGTTTTTCTAATTATTTCATCAGTAATAATTTCAGTATCAAATGTGCTTTTTGCGATAGTTCTGAAAGAATTTGTTGATAATGCCGTAAGCGGATCAATTGATAGAATCTTCAGATTAATTATTGCTTCGGTTATCATAGTTGTAATGGAAGGTTTTTCGTATGTAATAACGTCATATTCCATGAAGAATATCCAGGCAAAAACAGAATACAATCTTAGAAATGAGATGCTGTCATCAATAATGCATGCCGATTATGCGGTTATTGAAAAATACAACAGCGGCGAGCTTTTGAACATGTTTACGAATGATATTAATTCGGTTTCGACTTGCGTACCCGAGATTACAAATAATATAGTAGGACAGACTTTGCAGGCGGTAACTGCAAGTGCTGCACTGTTTTATATAAGCTGGAAAATGGGCTTGATTCTTTTCATTTCAATACCGGTTTTGCTGATGCTCGTCAACAGCATATCGCCATATGTTCAGAAAGCCAATGCCGAACTGAAACAGAATGAAGATAATATGATATCTTTTATCCAGGAAAGAATCAGGAGAATTCCTCTAATCAAGGCCTACAGGTACTATGAAAAGCCTGCGGCCAAGTTCAGCGGAATGCAAAACAGCAAATCGAAAAAATACATAAAGCTGGGACTCCTGGAGGGGTTGGTATATTTTTCGAACGGCATGATGAGTATAATTATATTCATCATTTGTATTGGAGTTGGTTCCATTTTTGCAATCAAAGGTGCTTATTCTGTTGGAGCCCTGATAACCATGGTTCAGCTTTTGAACTATATCATTGCACCGTTAAATTCAATTTCGCCTGCTCTGAACAATATCAACAATTCGTTTGTATCGGCTGAAAGAATTGACAAGATAATAAAACTTGAACAGGAAACCGAGGCTTCACCGAAATACCAACAGTCAAGGATAAAGGAAATAAATATTGACGATATCGGTTTTTCATATGGAAACACAAAGATATTTACCGGCCTAAGCTGCTCTTTCCCCGGTAATAAGATTATTGGCATAATCGGAAAAAGCGGCAGAGGCAAAACCACACTGCTTAAATTACTTCTTGGATTTTACAGGCCTGAATCGGGCTCCATCAGTGCAATAACCGAAGATAATGAGGTTGTAGATATCAGGGATGTCAGGTCTGTAATAAGCTATGTTCCAAACAGCGATATACTTTTTTCCGACACTATAGCTGAAAACATTGCCATGGGTGAAGAAGCAAACAGTTTACGGTTAATGAATGCAGCCCGCATGGCAAATATCCTGGATTTCATTGAAACACTGCCCGATAAGTTTGATACCGTTATCAGTGAATACGGCGGCAATTTATCAAGCGGTCAGGCTCAGCGTATAGGTATTGCCAGGGCTGTTTACAATGAATCGGTACAGGTTATTCTGCTTGACGAACCTACATCAAACCTGGATGCCGAGTCTGTCAACGTATTAAAACGTGAGCTGAAAAACCTTTCACGGGACAAAACCTGTATTGTCGTATCCCATGATGACAGCCTTAAGGATATATTTGATATAACATTGGATTTAGATGCAGTTGGATAAATACCGATGAAAACTATTTTTCTTCTGTCCTGAGGTACCAGTTTGTGCGGATCCTGCTTCGGGGGTTTTGCCTCTTCGTCAACAAAGCACGTACTTTTTACACGCTTTTAGTCCTAAGATAGATCGGGTGCGAGGTCTCCATATCCATGTTTATTCACTTGCACGCTCATAATTATACCGGATGCAGAAGTGCTTCGAAGCATGTTGCTCTTCATTGGCAAAATCACCCGCTGATATGGGAACCTCCGGACAGTAACATAAATTAATTGCAGGCAACAACTTAAATTACTTCATACTTGACTCAAATCTGTTGATTTTAGTATACTTTAGTAAGCGAAATGTCAATTTTATGTTTATATTTATCTGCACTGCAGTCTTCATTCATTCCGGCATATCAGCCGGCAATGGCTGAAGACATTAATAATATTTAACCAGATTAAAATGCTCATGACGCGATGCACACAGGACACAGCAAACGTATTGGCAGCGTGTTTTGTGATGATTCGCGAAAGGGCTGTTATAACGGATAAATATCAAAAAGTACTAAAGTGAGGGTTCAACATGCAGAAGTTTGGTTTAAACGAATTACGGGAAAAATATCTGTCCTTTTTTGAAAGCAAGGATCATTTAAGGCTTCCCAGCTTTTCACTGGTACCTGAAAATGACCCCAGCATTCTGCTGATTAACGCCGGCATGACACCACTGAAACCATATTTTACAGGGCAAAAAATCCCTCCGTCAAGAAGAGTGACTACCTGTCAGAAGTGCATACGCACACCCGATATTGACAATGTGGGAAAAACATCACGTCATGGAACATTTTTCGAGATGCTGGGAAATTTCTCATTTGGAGATTACTTTAAGAAAGAAGCAATCACATGGGCCTGGGAGTTCTTCACCAAGGTTCTGGAAATACCCGAAGACAGGCTTTATGTTTCGGTGTACAAGGAAGATGACGAAGCTTTTGACATATGGAACAAGGTAGTCGGGCTTCCGAAAGAGAAAATTTTCAGAATGGGTAAGGAAGATAATTTCTGGGAGCATGGGACAGGTCCGTGCGGTCCATGTTCTGAAATATATTTCGACAGGGGACCTGATAAGGGCTGCGGAAAGGAAGGATGCACCGTAGGCTGCGACTGCGACCGTTTTATAGAAGTATGGAACCTGGTATTTACGCAGTTCGATCGTCAGGAGGATATGACGTATTTACCACTTAAATCAAAGAACATCGATACAGGAATGGGGCTTGAAAGGCTTGCCTGTGTAGTCCAGGGTGTGGACAGTATCTTTGAGGTTGATACCATCCGAAGTGTCCTGGAGCATGTATGCCAAATCGCAGGAGTACAGTACGGAAAAGATTACAAAAAGGATGTTTCAATACGTGTTATAACCGACCATTCCAGAAGTTCTGCAATGTTGGTATCCGATGGTGTGCTTCCTTCAAATGAAGGTCGCGGATATGTTTTAAGAAGACTTATTCGCCGTGCTGCAAGACATGGAAGACTTCTTGGCATTAACCGCACTTTCCTGTCCGAACTTATAGAGACTGTAATCAATACTTCAATGGGAGCTTATCCCCACATGGATGAAAAACGGGATTATATAAAGAAGGTTATATCCATTGAAGAGGAAAAATTCTATAATACGATAGATCAGGGAATGAATATACTGGAGCAGTATATTGCATATTTAAGGGATAAAGGTGAAAATACCATAAGCGGAAACATGGTTATCAAACTGCATGATACTTATGGTTTCCCCATTGATTTGACAAGAGAAATTGCCGCAGAGAACTCCATGAATATCGATGAAGAAGGTTTTCATGAAGAAATGAAAAAACAAAAGGAAAAAGCCCGTGAAGCCCATTTCAGAAAAGAAGGTTCGGCATGGGAAAAGGATCTTTTCACCGGTGAACATAAGTTATTTACCACAGAATTTACAGGATACAATGAATATGTGACAGAGTCGGTGGTTAAATTCATCGTCCAGGACAACAAACTGGTGGAAAACGCACAAATGGATGATGAAGTTGCAGTAGTTCTTGACAGGACACCGTTCTATGCCGAGAGCGGAGGACAGATTGGCGACACGGGAGTTATTACCGGAGACAATTTCAAGATGGTTGTTGCAGACTGTAAAAAGACCTCGGATGGCAAGTTCCTGCACGTAGGAAGGATAGAATCGGGAATGGTGCAGCTTGGAGACAGGGTTATTGCAAAAATAGACATTGAAAAAAGAAAATGTACCGCAAGAAACCATACCACAACCCATATCCTTCACAGGGCCCTGAAAAACGTTCTTGGCGATCATGTTCAGCAGGCAGGTTCTCTGGTTACACCCGACAGGTTAAGGTTCGACTTTACACATTTCTCACCGCTGACAGACGATCAAATTGAGGCTGTTGAGCAGGAAGCAAACAGTATCATAATGGGCAATTATCCTGTCGTTATCCGCGAGATGACTGTTGAAGAAGCAAAAAAAGCAGGCGCTACCGCCTTGTTCGGGGAAAAGTATGGTGATGTTGTACGCGTTGTAAGTGTGGGAAATTACAGCATGGAATTATGTGGCGGTACGCATATCGGTTCGTCGGGTGAAGCAGGACTTGTAAAAATAATAGCAGAAAATGGTATTGCATCAGGAGTCAGACGTATTGAAGCCTTGACGGGAACGGGCGCGATTTCGTGGTATAAAGAGAAGGAAAGAACATTAAGAAAAGTATCCGAAATAGTAAAATCCACTTCCGAGGATGCACCTGTGAAGGTTGCCCACCTGGTTGAAGAGGTTAAGAATTTGCAAAAAGAGCTTAACTCCGTCAAGGAAAAAATGATGAGCAAATCGGTGGACAGCATCATGGATAAAGCCGAAGACGTATCGGGAATCAAAGTTCTGGCTGCAAGAATGGATCAGCTTGATATGACGGCATTAAGAAATATGACCGATACGTTGAAGAACAAACTTGGCCCGTCGGTTGTTGTACTGGCTTCAGCCCTTGACGGTAAAGTAAGCCTGGTGGTATCTGCTACGAAAGATGCCGTAAGCAGGGGCGTACATTGCGGCAAAGTCATAAGCGAAGCAGCAAAGGCAGCAGGCGGTGGTGGCGGGGGAAGACCTGACATGGCCCAGGCAGGCGGAAAGGATATTAACGGAATTGACAAAGCGATGGATATTGCGGTTAATATAATAAAGGAACAGCTTATATAAACCGGAAGGTTTGCATATAGAATTATCAATTGGCTTGGGAGGGAAAGCAAATGTCTGATTGTATATTTTGCAGGATCATAAAGGGAGAATTACCGTCAAGCAAGGTATATGAAAATGATGATATAGTTGCATTCAAGGATATCAACCCTGCGGCTCCTGTACATGTTCTTGTTGTGCCGAAAATCCATATTGAAAGCCTTGAATCACTAGACCGGGACAATATGGAAGTGGTACCTAAGATACATGCAGCAATACTGGAAGTTACAAAAATCATGGGAATCAACAAGGATGGATACAGGGTTATTGTAAACTGCGGCAAAAACGGCGGACAAACCGTACCGCATCTTCATTATCATGTTCTTGGCGGTGCCGTGTTCGATGAGAAAATCGTATAACGCTCAAGAAAAATATTGACGGAATTTGAAGCCCTATTATATAATAAAATAAGTGCTTCATGCAGGAAGCTTAAGTTGAACCTGCTCGATGGAATAAATTCCCCGGCACTACTGTATGATACAGAAGAGGGGAGGGAAAGATGTGTCCGAAGTAAGAGTAAAAGAGAATGAAACCCTGGACAGTGCACTTAGAAGATTCAAGCGTCAATGTGCAAAGGCAGGTGTACTTGCAGAAGTCAGGAAGAGAGAGCATTACGTTAAACCTAGTGTAAGACGTAAGAAGAAATCCGAAGCTGCAAGGAAGAGAAAATCAAAGTAAAAGTGCATTCGGTTGCAGCATGCCTTAAACGATGACAGGCATTCATGGAAAGAACAACAGTATTGGTACAGAAGCTATGGCTGTAGACAATAAAGTGGGAGAAAAGCCGTAGGATAAATGATTCTGCAAAAGCTTTGAATACTTAAAGCCCGAAGAAGATAAACCTTCGGGCTTTTTAAAATAACCAAAGGTATTGCCTGGTGCTTTGAAGCTTAAAATTCCAGGGAATATGGAATATTTCATTTTAAAAAGGCGGGTTTTTCCTGCCTTTAAAATTAAAAATATAAAATAGAAAAAGGGGCATATGTTAGAGGATTTTTATCTTGGAAATCACGCAATATGGGAAGTTACCGAACCTGATCCCGTACTGGTCGGAAAAATATCAGAAGACCTGAAGCTTCCGGCAATTCTTGCCAAAGTGCTGATTAAGCGCGGATTAACCAATCCCGTTGATATCATGAGCTTTCTCAAGCCATCGGTTAAAAGCCTGAATGATCCAATGCTTCTGCCCGATATGGATAAAGCAGTCAACCGGATATTAACGGCAAAAGAACTTAAAGAAAAGATTATCATATATGGAGACTATGATGTGGATGGAATTACAGCCACGTCAATTCTGTATTTATTCTTAAGATCAATTGGCCTTGAAGCTGTATATTACATTCCTGACAGAGTTGATGAAGGCTATGGCATATCAGAGGCTGCTGTTGAATACCTGTGCGAAAACTTCTTTGACCTGATGATAACCGTAGATTGCGGAATTTCAGCAAAGGACAGGGTTGAACAGATAAAGGAAAGCCTGGAGAAGCAGGGCAGAAAAATGGATATCATAATTACGGATCACCATCAGCCCGACATCGATAATCTGCCTGATGCTTTGGCATTGATAAATCCACATCTTCCGTACAGTGCGTATCCGTTTGACAAGCTGTGCGGGGCGGGAGTAGCCTTCAAACTTGTTCAGGCTTTATGCGGCAGATTGAATTTAGGTGATGAGTATTTTAAATATATTGATTTGGCATGTCTTGGTACTGTTGCAGATATTGTTGAGCTGACAGGTGAGAACCGTGTTATTGTTCAAATAGGCCTGAGAAAAATTCAAAAATCCCCCAATCCCGGGATACAGGCATTATTAAATGTTGTAGAACTGAAAAGTGCCGGTATTGATGCATTTAAACTGGCATTTATATTAGCTCCGAGAATAAATGCTGCGGGAAGGATGGGTGACGCTTCGAGAGCAGTGGAGCTTTTTACCTCCGCAGATCCGGACTATACCGTGAAACTGGCAAGGCAATTGCACAGTGATAATAATCTGCGTCAAAAAATTCAGACTGAGATTTATCAAAAAGCAGTAGAGATTATAGAAAATGACCCGGACTGTAAAAATCAAAAAGTAATAGTGGTAAGCGGGGAGAACTGGCATAAAGGAGTAATCGGTATTGTCGCGTCATTGCTGGCAGAGCATTACTACAAGCCATGTTTTGTAATGGCGGTTTCGGGAGATGAAGCCGTTTGCTCAGCAAGGAGCATTGACGGTTTCAATATTTATGACGGAATGGATTACTGCCGTGAGCTGCTTGTCAGGTATGGAGGTCACGAAAAGGCGGGAGGACTTACAATAAAAGTATCGAACATGGCAAAATTCAGGGAAAAGATTAACGAGTTTGCCGATCAGGTACTTAATAGTTCTGATATGCAGCAAAGGCTGGAAATTGATGCTGATGTCCGGATAGAAGAGATTAATATTGATACGGCAAAACTGTTGATGTCAATGGCGCCTTTTGGTGAAGGGAACCCAAGTCCACTGTTCAGATTAAAGGAAGTTAATATCCTGGAAAAAGCGAGGGTTGGCTCTGATCTCAGCCATCTGAAACTGGTTCTTGGAACGGAAGGCAATTCTGTTTCGGCTGTTGCTTTCAGAATGGGTGAGATGGAACAGGTTCTGCAAAGAAATCATAAAATAGACGTGGTTTTTGAAATAAGTGTTAACGAGTATCTGGGCAGGAAAAACGCCGAGCTTTTTATAAAATATATTAGAATGCCCGAAAAAATTATTAAAAGAAACAGATTATTGCTTGAAGCGTCGGAAAAAGTTGAATCCCTTGATAATAATACCGATTGGATTTATAATAGGATTAATAGTCATCTGGTGGATTACAGGGATGTAATACTTTCACGACAGGAATTAGGGTATTTATACAGGTATTTTCAAAAATCGGGCGTTTTAACCTTCACCAGGATTCAGTTATTTGAAATTGCGCAGAAAATTGATAACAGTAAGGTAAGAATGAACTATTTCAAGGTTTTATCCGGAATACTTATATTAAAGGAACTTGATTTAATCCGATATTCTTACCAGGATGGTTATTACAAAATAGAAGTCATTGAGGACAATAAAAAGACATCGCTTGGTAATTCCAGGATATTTTCCTTTTTGCAAAATTTGCAGCAGGCAGCAGAAAAATGACGGTGGTTTAATGATTGAGGAGTATAACAAGCTTATTAACAAACTCAAATCAATTGGAAAGGAATATAATTGGGAGCTTCTTGAAAAGGCTTATAATTTTGCACTGATAGCCCATGAAGGTCAGAAAAGAAGTTCAGGGGAACCTTTTGTCACTCATCCGTTACAGGTGGCATACATTCTTGCAGAGATGGAAATGGATACCACTACCATAGTCGCCGGTATGCTTCACGATACTGTCGAGGACAGTTCATTTACCTATGAAAATACATTGAAAAATTTCGGCGAAGAGGTAGCAAATCTTGTAGACGGTGTTACAAAACTGGCTAAAATACCGTATACCAACAAGCAGGAGATACAGGCCGAAAATCTCAGGAAAATGTTCCTGGCCATGTCGAAGGATATACGGGTTATTATAATAAAACTGGCCGACAGGCTTCATAATATGCGCACCCTGAAATATAAACCAAGGGAGAAGCAGATTGAAATTGCCCGTGAAACACTGGATATATATGCTCCGCTGGCGCACCGACTTGGTATTTATAAAGTAAAATGGGAACTGGAAGATTTAAGCTTCAGATACCTGCATGAAAAAGAATATTACGATCTGGTGGAGAAAATAGCCAAAAAGCGTAAAGAACGAGAAGAATATATAGAAAACATAATGAGAACCGTTTCCGAAAAAGCCAGGGAACTGGGTATTGAAGCACATATCGACGGAAGACCGAAGCACTTGTACAGCATATATAACAAAATGAGAACACAGCATAAGGAACTGGATCAAATCTATGATTTGTTTGCAATTCGCGTTATTGTAGATTCGGTTAAGGACTGCTATGCCGTTCTGGGGCTTGTTCATGAGCTTTACAAGCCAATGCCGGGACGGTTTAAAGATTATATATCAATGCCGAAACCAAACATGTATCAATCACTGCATTCAACGCTTATAGGTCCTGAAGGCATTCCGTTCGAGGTCCAGATTCGTACATGGGAAATGCACAGGATAGCGGAAGTTGGTATTGCCGCCCACTGGAAGTATAAGGAAGGCGGCCGCCAAAGTGATGATCTTACCGAGAAATTGTCATGGTTAAGACAGCTTCTTGACTGGCAGAAAGAAACCACCGATCCTGATGAATTCATGGAAAACCTTAAGATTGACCTGTTTACCGATGAGGTTTTCGTTTTTACTCCGAAAGGCGATGTAAAATGTCTGAAGGCAGGGTCAACACCTATAGATTTTGCCTATTCAATTCACAGTGATATCGGAAACAGGATGATTGGTGCGAAGATTAACGGAAGGCTGGAGAACCTTGACTATGAATTAAAAAACGGTGATATTGTTGAAATAATAACCTCCGCTGCAAGTAAAGGCCCCAGCAGGGACTGGCTTAAAAAAGTCAAAACCTCCCAGGCAAGAAATAAAATTAACCAGTGGTTTAAAAAAGAAAAAAGAGAAGAGAACATTGAACGCGGGAAGGAGCTTTTTGATAGAGAAATCAAGAAACATGGAATCAGTGCTCACCTGTTGTTAAAGCAGGAGCTTTTTGAAGCTGCATTCAAAAAATACAACTTCCATAACATTGATGACATGTATGCAGCAATAGGCCTTGATGCGATATCAAGCGGAAAAGTCATATCAAAACTGAAAGAAGAATACAAAAAAACACTTCCTCCGGAAGAGCAAAAGCAGTTCATGCTTGAAGACGAAGGGAAAAAAGAACTGGCTAAAAAACGGAAAGAACGCCAGATTCCTGAGTCCGGTGTTATTGTCAAGGGGATTGAAAACTGCCTTGTAAGGCTTTCACGCTGCTGCAACCCTGTACCGGGCGATGACATAGTAGGATATATCACCAGGGGAAGGGGAGTATCGGTTCACAGGAAAGACTGCATTAATATTATTAATACCGTAAATGACGATGAAAGGCTGATAGAGGTCAGCTGGTATAAAGGAAAATCAGCTTCTTACCAGGCCGAGTTGTCGATAAAGGCCCATGACAGATCTCATCTTCTAATGGAAGTAACCAATGTCATAGGTGATTCGGGAATTCCGCTAAAGGCAATTAATGCGAGAACAACCAAAAACAATGTTGCACTGATGAATTTAACGGTGGAAATAACCGACACCGAACAGCTGGAGAGAATTATAAACAGGATCAAGCGTGTGCCTGATGTATTTGAAATAACAAGAAACAATAAATAGATGCTGGAGGACATTATGCGCGCAATAGTACAAAGAGTAAGCAGCTCTAGTGTGGTCGTGGATAATGAAACGGTTGGAAGCATAAACAAGGGTCTTATGGTGTTGCTGGGTGTGGGAACCGAAGATACCCGGCAGGACTTGGAGTACCTTGCTGATAAAATAGTTAATTTAAGAATCTTTGAAGATGAAAATGAAAAAATGAACCTGTCGGTTCTTGATGTAAAAGGTGATATACTTGTTGTATCCCAGTTTACGTTATATGCTGACTGCCGAAAAGGAAACAGGCCAAGTTTTACCGATGCGGCACCACCAGATAAGGCAAATGAACTTTACCTGGAATTTGTGAAGTATATCAGGGAAAAATATCCGATAAAAGTTGAAACAGGGATTTTTCAGGCTGTAATGCATGTTGAAATCCATAATGAAGGTCCTGTGACCATCTTTCTTGACAGTGCAATGAAAAAGAAGAAGTAGCTGAGGTGGAATAGAGTGGTTATACAGTGTATTCCCAATGGTTTGGTACAATCAAATGTTTATCTGGTATCGGAAAACGGTAAAGGAGTTATGATAGATTGCGGCTGCCCTCCTGAAAAAGTACTGGAAGCAGCCGGCAGTAAAGATATTGAAATAAAGCATGTTATTTTGACTCACGGGCATTTCGATCATATCTACTACATAGATCAATTAAGGGGTTTCATTGATGTTAAAGTCCATATCCATGAAAATGATGCAGAGTGTTTGTCAGATCCCAATATGAACGGACTGGCGCATTTCCCCGTCCAGGGTTCATTTACATTCAAGGCTGCCGATAACCTTTTGAAGGATGGAGATACAATCGAGTGTTCTGGACTCCTTTTCAAAATAATTCACACACCCGGCCATACAAAAGGCGGTATTTGCATTTTGGTTAATAATGTTCTTTTTACCGGAGATACTTTATTTAATGCTTCAATAGGCAGAACAGATTTTCCCGGTGGCTCAATGAGTCAAATTGTCAAGTCAATAAAACAGAAGCTATATACTTTGCCCGATGACACAACGGTATATCCGGGGCATGGCATTAAAACAACCATTGGTTATGAAAAAAGAAACAACCCGTTTTGCAGGGCCGATGATAATTAATTGATGTTTAACAGGAGAAATTATGGTCTATTTTAATACACCCGATGAATTTCGTAACGGAGCATGGGAGTTGCTGGTTTTGTTTTTTCCCGGAAATGAAATTTTATTCACGGAGAATACTTCGGAAGTACCTTCCGGAGATCTTCTGATAACCCTGGATATAACAGAACGGAATAACGGACTGCAAACAGTAATTGAGCTCCGGAATGAAAACAGAATATTATATTCGGAAACAACACTTCTTGAGAACGAAAACAATCTTGACAAAGCAAGGACACCGGTAAAAGTAATGCTATATAACTGCCTGAGTGATTATACCGGCAGGAAGCTTCCCTGGGGATCGTTGACGGGAATACGGCCGTCTAAAATAGTCCATTCGCTTTTAGCCCAGGGGCTAAGTCCGGACGATGCCTACAGAAAACTGGTTGATTACTATAAACTTTCTGAAAGCAAAGCCCGCCTTACCGTGGAAGTAGCTCTTAATGAAGCTGGATTCATAAAAAATGCCGGCAGTAAAATAAGCATTTATATAGGCATACCTTTTTGCACCAGCAGGTGCATATATTGCTCATTTCCGTCGACAGGGCTGGACAAATCCGGTCATCTGACTTCCGATTATCTAAATGCTTTATGCAAGGAAATACAATGGGCTGCAAATTGGATAAATGACAGGAACCTGGATATCGACACCGTGTATATTGGCGGAGGAACTCCTACGGCACTGTCAGAAAACGAACTGGATTATTTGCTGAATCACATTGTCCGCATTCTGCCAATGAAGAATATACGAGAATATACTGTCGAGGCCGGCAGACCGGATACATTGAATTATAAAAAACTTAATACTATAAAAAATGCCGGTGCCACGCGTATAAGTATAAATCCTCAAACCATGCAGGACAAAACATTAAAGCTTATCGGACGAAATCATACCACCGGGCAGATGGTGGAAGCTTTCAATATGGCGCGGGCTCTAGGCTTCAAAAATATTAACTGCGATTTGATAGCAGGACTTCCCGAAGAAAATGAAAGAGATTTCGAGGATACTTTGGCCAGGATAGGTGATTTAAGTCCCGACAGTGTAACGGTTCATACAATGTCTGTCAAAAGGGCTTCACGGTTGATTAATGAAAAAGACAGGTTTAAGCAGACAGATGATGAAACCGTCAATAACATGGTTGAGCTGGCCGGTACATTTTTGCGTGGGTTTGAAATGCATCCGTATTACTTGTACCGACAGAAAAACATTCTTGCAAACCTTGAAAATGTAGGCTATGCCAAACCGGGAGCAGAGGGCATTTATAATATTCTTATCATGGAAGAGGTTCAAACAATACTGGCATTCGGTGCAGGAGCATCAACTAAGATCATTTATCCTGAGAACCGAATTGAAAGAGTTTTCAATGTCAGGAATGTGGAACAGTATATACAAAGAATTGACGAGATGATTGAAAGAAAAGCAGAAATGCTGTGCACATAATCACATTATTCCAGCGTTAACATAAGATAATACTGTGATATTCATTAGACAGGAGTGAGCAAATGAACGGGTATTGCTGCAATCATGGGTATTATGAACCAGGATACCCAAGCAGGGGATCTTATCCGGTGAGAATCCAATGTCCGTATTGTTTGAATGAGTTTGTTACCGATGTTTTTATGAACGGCAATATGGGAATGGAATACCAGCAGAATCTTGGGTATGCTGAAAACCCCTATGCAAATGTAAGTCCGATGGAATATGGCTACGACAATATTTATCCGGCATCTGAAAATGTTTATCCTGCACATAATAACAATTATGGTTACATTTACCCCGAAGAGAATATTCACAGCCCATGGGACAACAACCGGATGTATATTCCGAATGAGAATCCTCTTCAAAACCAGAATCACTTTAATTAATCTATTATCCCATCATTTCGCACCCGGATTCTGAACACTTCGTCCTTCACTAAAAGGGTGGGAATGATGGCTTCTGTTTTTATACCAGGCATCATGAAATTTGAAATATATGAAAATAACAGTTAAAATAATATTGTTGATTTGAAATTTTAGACAGGGAGATAAGGAATATGGATACGAAGAAAGTGGGAAATTTTACAGAAAACATTCATAATGAGGATTATGAAAGACCTTTTCTGTCCAAAATGGCAACGGCATCAGGCATAATTAACGATACCTTCAGGAATAAGGAAAGTCTCAACGGGTACTGGAATTTCCAGATTGATCAGTATGATACCTGTATCAGGTCGAAATGGTATGAAGAGAAGTACAAAACCGACAGTGGAAGATATCAGCCCGTGGATTTCGATTTTGACAGGTGGGGAACCGTTAAAGTACCTTCATGCTGGAATACTCAGAATGAGCGGTTTTACTATTATGAAGGACCTGCTGTATACACAAGAACATTTCGCTATGTAAACAGGGGTGAAAAAAGGGTTTTCATCAAGTTTGGCGCTGTAAATTATGAAGCCAAGGTGTTCCTCAATAAAAAGTACATAGGGATGCACAGGGGAGGTTCCACTCCGTTTTATTTTGAAGTTACAGGTATGCTTGAAGAAAATAATCGTATCCTCGTAGTAGCAGACAATACAAGGAAGAAAGAAGCCGTGCCGGCAAAAAACACCGATTGGTTCAATTACGGCGGTATATACAGGGATGTTGAGCTATTAAGACTGCCCGAGACTTTCATTAAAAATTATTTTATAAGCCTGGTTCCAAACAGCGGTTATAAAAAGATCAGGGTTGCACTGGAGATTGACGGGCCGAAGAATAACGGTAAAGCAAAACTTGAAATACCTAAGTTGAATTTGTTCAGGGAAATCGAATGTATTAACGGAAAAGCCGATGTAATAATAAACGCCGAGCCCGAATTATGGAGTCCCGAAAAACCAAGGCTGTATGACGTGAAAATATCCTACCTGTCGGATGAAATACAGGACAGGATTGGATTCAGAGAAATCAAGGCAGACAAAACAGGTATTTATCTCAATGGAAAAAAGATATTTCTCAAGGGTGTATGCGCCCATGAGGAAAGTGTACCAAACGGCAAGGCTGTGACCGATGACGAGATTCTTGAAAACTTTAAACTGGCAAAAGAAATGAATTGCAATTTCATGCGTCTTGCCCATTACCCACATACCGACAAAGCGGCAAGGATTGCGGATAAAATAGGAATACTGTTATGGGAGGAAATCCCGGTTTACTGGGCTATAGATTTTTCAAATCCCGAAACATATGAAAATGCAGAGAACCAGTTGACAGAGCTTATACTAAGGGACAGGAACCGGGCAAGTGTAATTGTATGGTCGGTTGGTAATGAAAATCCCGATACGGATGAAAGACTGCATTTTATGAGTTCACTTGCGAAAAAAGCGAAAGAACTGGATCCTACGAGGCTTGTATCTGCAGCCTGCCTTGTAGATCACAGCAAACTGATGATCAAGGACAGGCTTGTTGACTATATTGATGTTATAGGCATTAATGAATATTACGGATGGTATGCCCCTGACTTTAATGAATTGATTAAGGTATTCAACAACAGTAATCCGCAAAAGCCTGTTGTCATTACCGAGTTCGGTGCCGATGCGCTTAGGGGGGCAAGAGGTACGGTTGATGATTTGGGTACCGAAGACTGCCAGGAAAATATTTTCAGAATGCAGACCGAAACCCTAGGAAAAATACCGTATATACACGGAACTTCGCCGTGGATCCTTTACGATTTCAGGTGCCCGCGAAGGACCAGTTCGCTTCAGCTGGAATACAACAGGAAGGGGCTTTTGTCCGAAGACAAGACATACAAAAAGCCTGCCTATTTTGTAATGAAGGAATTCTATGCATCAATAAAAGATTAATGTACGAAGTTTTTGCATATGAAGCGGTTGAATCAGTCATTGCATAATGGATTCTAAATCGCATCCTGTGCAGCATCATTTCGGCATCTGAACAATAGAGCTTCAACGCTGGAAAATTGTTGCGTAAAGAAACTAAGAGTTGGCATCCGTACAGGATTAAGTTAGTAGATATCAGTAAAATGCAACATATAAATAATGCGACATAATGGTGATATTCGCAGCATCTTCCTTTCAGCATCTGTGCTGCGTTTGCCGGAGCCTGTAGATTCGGCTCGGGCAAGCCGAAACTCGCAAAAATGCTTCTGTTTTAATTTTACAGGAAGCATTTTTGCTCAAACAGTCGGCTTGCTTTTCCTCGCCCGGAGTCAC
>Ga0134104_1000620_pt1 | contig 39686 bp, 31 predicted proteins | sample 15_3_2metaG_FD_94455 | JGI IMG/M metagenome (GOLD analysis project Ga0134104, IMG submission 94455) | Switchgrass degrading microbial communities from high solid loading bioreactors in New Hampshire, USA - 15_59_3.3_214_A2 metaG | ecosystem: Engineered > Bioreactor > Semi-continuous > Anaerobic...
AAACCGTCTTTGTCCTTACCAAAACGGTGAAGAACTTTTGAAAAACACCTTGGACATACTACGTTTGATGGTATAATGGTCATGAGACTTGAACGCTCCTTTCTGGGAGGTAATGGTTGTTTGGCAATTTCCATTATACCAGAGGCGTTTCAGGTCTCATTTTTATTATTAAGTTAACAGACCAGAAAATACTTATGGGAGGTATTAATATGTCAGCTTGCAGCAATACGACACCATGCCCCTGTACATACACTTCTTGTTCACGCCATGGAAGATGCTGTTCGTGCGTTGCATATCACCGCAGAAGCGGGGAAGTTCCTGGATGCTTCTTTTCCAGGGAGGAAGAAAAAACATACGACCGTTCCATAGAAAACCTGTACAGGGATTATACCAGATCATAATAAAAAACCCTTACAGGGTTTTTTATGTACCTTACGTGCTTTTTTGCCTCAATAAGGCTTATTGATATGCCTTTATTTGTTCGAGCATATAATTCGTATATTCCAGTGCAAGAAGCTCATCAAGCGATATGCTCTTGCCGTTTTGATACTCCTCCAAGGCGGCGGATATAATTGCCAGGTATTTTTCAGGAACATTTATAAGGCCCCACTCTCCGCCCTCCTTCTTGGACAGGATAAGATTGTCCTTTACATAGGCCAGTACCCTGCACAAGTTAAGGATTATGTAGGTTGGATTATCAATAATATCGGTCCTTGCTTCTTTAATATCATTCCAAATGCTGTCCGTATAATACTCTTTACTTACCGGCGAAAAAACATCTTTAATATCCTTCCCGTAAAGCTTCTTCCCCCTGTGAAGAATAACGGCAAAGTGCGCCGCCAGATCCTTGTCCTTTCCCTTCATCTTCTTAACATAATCATCCGGGTCTTGCCGGTACCAATCCAGATGCGCAGCAGAAAAATGCAGCTCAAACGGAGTCGGATATATAAACGGGCTGCATACAGCCTCTTTCACAATGCTAAGCTCAATTCCCTTTGCCGGAGCCATTTCATTAAGCTCCACCGTCATGTCCATATACTTCCTTTTCGTTTCATCGGTAAGATCATTTTTCACAACAATAATAAGGTCTATATCACTCTTATTCTCATTAAAGCATCCCATGGCGGCGGAACCGTGCAGGTATATGCCTGTAAGGTTGTCTCCTAGAATGCTTTTATTCTCCTTTATAAATAAATCCAATAATAATGGGACGCTCGCTTGAAATCTATTTTTCATATTCCATGCCATACTACATACCTTGCCATTTTTCATCAATTCAAGTCATTTAAATATCTTGCTAAACTATAAGGAATAATTTGATTCATTTCTGTGTCAATATATGCCTTTTCTTTATGCATATACTCAACAATTTCTTTAGATTTTTGGTCTTTGAATTTCAATGCAACTGTTTCAAGCACACTAAGCTCTTCTGATGAAAAATCTGAGATTAAAATATCTCTTTTAGGGTAAATCCTATAACAAATATCATTGTTATAGAACTCCTCTTCAACTTTAACTGTGGGCAAATGAATTAACTCATCATATCCTATTGGCAAAGCACCTAATGGCATATGCTGATATACCAGTCCCGTCATAGAATATCCATGCCATATAAAGATATGTAATCGCCCCTTTTTCAAAAAGCATATAAAACAGCATTCCGAACCTGCTTCAGCTGTTCATCTGTAATACTGTGCCTGCGCCTCAAACATTTTTGCATATATTCCATCAGGAATATTTACAAGCTCGTCGTGGCTGCCGTATTCGGCTATCCTTCCGTCTGCGAATACCGCAATCCTGTCGCAGAATCTGCAGCTTGAAAGCCTGTGCGATATGTACAATGCTGTCTTGTTTCCAACCAGTGTATGAAAATGCCTGTAAATCTCATATTCGGCAATGGGGTCCAGTGCTGCCGTTGGTTCGTCAAGTATTATGACAGGAGCATCCTTGTTTAATGCCCGGGCAATGGCTATCTTTTGCTGTTCGCCGCCTGAAGGCTCGATGCCATCCTCTTCGAATATCTTGAAAAGCGTTGTGTCGATACCCTTGCCGAGCTTTCCCACCATATCCTCCAGCCCTACAAGCCGGATTATTTCGTCCACCTTTTCCTTCTCCTCATCGGTTCTTTGCCGCGGGTCCTTATGAAGTATGTTTTCTCCGATTGTGAACCGAAGCAGCTGGAAATCCTGGAATACCGGCGCAAACTGCTTCATATATTCCTGGTAATCATATTCCCTGATATCCTTGCCGTCCATCAGGATCTGGCCGGAGGTGGGGTCGTAAAGGCGGCATAAAAGCTTTATAAATGTAGTCTTTCCCGCTCCGTTTAATCCTACTATTGAAAGCTTTTCACCCGGTTCGATGGTAATGTTGATATCTTCAAGCACTTTCCTGTCGGTGCCCGGATAAGCAAAGCTTACGTTGCGGAACTCTATCATGTGCAGGCCTGCCTGAACTTTATCGGTATTCTTTTCAATTGCTTCCGGGTATTCCATAAACAATACATATTCATAAGCGTAATTGCACCGCCGTATAATATCCTGCACATTCCATACGAGGCCGTTCATGGTTGAATCAAGGGCATTGGCCGATTCGATCATTTGGGTGAATATTCCTATGGAAAAAACTTTTCGTACAGCCAGAATTCCCAGGTACAGGTATGTCATAATGGTTGTTACGGCTCTTGCTATTGAGCCGGCAACCCTGTATCTATATACACTGTCCGCCTGCCATTTCCATGTCGCATTGTTATCCTCGCTGTAGCTTACCCATTTGTCAACAAGCATATCCCTGGCATCGTACAAGCGCACGTCCTTACCGTAACGAAAATCAACAATGTTCCACCCAAAATAACCAAACAGGCGGTTTATCTTGGCCAGTCGCTTATATGCGGCAAAATCCACTGCGTTGCATTTTGAGGTAATAAACCCGTTGAATGCTACATAACCGGATATAATAAGAATCAGCCAGGGTGCATTCACGGCAATCAACGTGATAAAACCTGTAATCTTAAAAACATTCCCCACAAACATAAATGCCTGCTCCGCAATACCGTATGCCCCGCCGGAATACCACGTCATGCCTGTCTTTGCCTTTTCCAGCTGATCCAAGGCCTTTTTATCCTCTGTAAGCTGGAAATCCAGGGCCATTGAATGCCTGGCAATCTGCATGGAAAAATAATTATCCAGGCGTTCCTGGTATTTTCTCAGTTTATATAAAACCATTTCCAGCAATGCGGACAGTATGAACTCTCCGGCTACAAGTATTGCGGCATACATAACCAGCTTGCGGATATTCCTGTCGGTGACAAGCTCATCCACAAGCAGGGGTGAAACATAAAGGCCCAAAAATGGCTGTAATATCTCGATTAATGTCTTTAGCACCTGCAGGATGAAAAACAACGGATACTTTTTGGCCGCTGTCGGAAATAGCGTTTTTATGACAGGAAGTATTTTTTTATAAGACTTTATATCTTTTTTCATTGCGCTTCACCTTCCTGTCTCTGATAGTATTGGGCCTGTATCTCAAACATATGGGCATATTCGCCGCGCATTTTCATTAATTCATCGTGGCTTCCGTATTCTATCATTTCACCGTCCTTAAACATGGCTATCTTATCGCAGAACCTGGTGGAAGCAAGCCGGTGTGATATGTACACCGCCGATTTATTGCCAATCATGCTGTCAAAACTTTCATAAAGCCTCTGCTCGGCAATGGCATCCAGTGCGGACGTAGGCTCATCCAGAACCACAATCCGCGCCCCCTTATACAAAGCCCGGGCCAATGCCAGCTTCTGTTTTTCACCGCCCGAGAAATCAACACCGTCCTCGTCAACCACCTTAAGCACCTCGGTCATTACTCCGTTTGGCAGGGAGTCTATACGCTCCTTTAGCCCCGCTTCCACCGCGCAGGAATAAGCCCTGTCTGCATCTGTTTTTTCTTTTGCTTTCATGGATATATTCTGTGCAATCGGAAACGCAAGCACCTCTACATCCTGGAATACCGGCGCAAAAAGCTTATAATACTTTTCCCTGTCAAATCTTCGGATGTCTATTCCGTTTAATGTGATGTACCCTTCGGTTGGGTCGTACAGGCGCAGAAGCAGCTTGATCATGGTTGTCTTCCCCGCGCCGTTCAAACCCACCACGGCCAGTTTTTCTCCGGGCCGTATCGTCAGGTTCAGGTTTTTCAGCGCATCCTTCTCGGCTTCAAGGTAGCGGTAGCTTACATTATGAAACTCAATGGTATACTCCGATGTTTCGGGCAGTTCGACCGTTTCCTCCTTATCCTCCAGGTCGAGCTCCATAAATGAACGGAAATCATCAACCTCCAGCGAAGCCCTCTGAAAGTCCCCAAACTTGTGGAGGAATTCTATCATGCTTCGTGAAAACGCCATGGCCAATGCCAGGTACAATGTAAAGCTGCCGATTGACATTCCTTTTTTAAATATGGCAAAAAACAGGGCCGCATAAATAAAGCCCCTGCTGGTCATAAATACCAGGTGCAGGATAATCCCATGCCTGAACCACAAGCCATAATGGTAATCCAGTTTCTCCCATCTTTTTTCATATATCTGCTGCTGTTTGCCCATGAGAAAATCACTCAAATGGTACAAACGGATTTCCTTGGCATAGTCAAAGTCCTGCGTTACCCGTTCCATGTAATAGACCTGTCTCCAGGTTGTCGCAAGCTTGTCCCAAACCTCCTCCTTGTCTGTACGAATGCATTTCTTATGGTAAATATACTGGACCACCGCCAATCCGACAAGGATAAAAATCAATCTCCAATCCAGGACTGTAACCGATACGGCGGTAACAGCCAGGGTGACCAGGTTTATTCCCAGGGAATACATGATATGCATCATGCCCTCCACCCCGTTGTTGTTTGAATTGGTAGCGGATGTCGCCCTCTGGTGCACATCGAGAACATCGGGCCTTTCCAGCATCTGATAATTAATCCTGAGAGCCCTGTCCACACGTTCCGTGATAAGCTGCATGCGGACATAAATATAACGGTACCAGGTTTTATTCCGCGAATATGTACTTCCAAACTGGATAAGCCCCGCGGCAGCGCCGCCTGCCAGAACTATAAAAAGAATTTGCCTTATGCTCTCCTCTATTTCCTTGTCCGTCTGGATCACATCAATAACGTACTTCCCGATAATACCCCAATAATATGTAAGGATTGATTCACATACAAGTCCGACTAACGCAATCACCAATACGGACGGGCAGTATCGCATGCATTTCTTTAGAATATAAACCGCATTATTCCACAGCCCAAACTCGCGGTGAAGCGGGTTATCCTTTCTGTCCTTATACTCCGCCAATGCAAAAAGCCCCCTATCCGGCAAAAATATACATAAGCTAAATTAATTGTACAATTCTTTGTTTTAATGTCAATATAATAAAAACAGGTGAGAAAAACCTTCTCACCTGTTTGCACTTATCTTTATTTTACTAAAACGGTCATTACTCCGTCCTCAATGCGACAACCGGGTCTTTCTTTGCGGCACTGCGGGACGGGATTATTCCGGCAATCAGTGTCAGCAATATGCTAATCATAATAAGCACAGCAGCTGTCTGCAACGGCAGAACCGCTCTCAGGCTTCGAAGCCCTGTCAGGTGGTTTAATATCAGGTTAATCGGTATGCACAGCAGATAAGTGATTACAACACCGATCATACCCGACGAAAATCCGATAATTACGGTTTCTGCGCTGAACATGCTGGACACATTTCTCTTTGATGCGCCGATGGCACGCAGTATGCCAATCTCCTTCGTGCGCTCCTGTACCGAAATCAGCGTTATGACACCAATCATAATTGATGAAACAACCAGAGATACCGCTACAAATGCTATCAATACATAGGTAATGGCGTTAATAATCGTCGTAATCGATGACATCATCAGCCCAACATAATCGGTATAGGTTATTTCCTTCAGGTCGTCAACGCTCTTGTTGTACTCCGCGATAGCGTCTTTAATAACGTCCTTATCTGCAAATGTGGAGGCATACAGGTTGATGGCCGAAGGGCTGTTCATGTCCACACAGCCAAGCTTAATCAAGTTGTCTTCATAGGTAGAATCCGAAAACTCAAGGACCTCGTCATAATACTTTGCGCACATTTCGTCCGTATACCGGGTTACGTCCATGTCCAGCGCCACAGCCATCTGCTCGTTTGACATGCCGCCCAGCTGCTCACCGACCTGTGCGGCGTACTGGGCATTATACTGCTCAACCAATGCCTGCGAGAACATTCCGTATAACTCTTCATCGCTCATGGAAGCAAGGTACCCTGCTATGGATGCCTCATCCATCCCGGTCTGCTCCACTATTTTCGGAATCATGGCGGCTTCCATGTCCGCCCTTGTCATGCTTGCCATGGTGCCGGACACAAACTGCTCCACCGCTTCGTCGGATGGTATGCTCATTATTTTCATATAAGCAGCCGCTTTGCCGGCAACATCAAGCGCCGCGATATATTCCCTGAACTCTTCCGCCTTTTCCTCAACAGTTACCTTATCATCCTTGTCCTTGAAGGGCAGCCCGGTAAATATATCCAGGTTCGGGTTTTCCTGCTGTGCCTTTACAGCATCAGACTGGTAAGCCTTCTCTATAATATATTCAGTGAGCTTGCTTGTATATCCGATAAATCCCCTGTTGGAAGCGGCAATCGCATTCTCGCTTGGCTTTGCAATACCAACCACGTGAAGCTTCAGCGCATTGTCATACAGGTATTTCAAGCCGGTATCAGTGTTTCGAAGATCCGTATAGGTGCCTGTTTTTTCATCATAGGTATAGCAGTCTGAGCTTAAAATCGTGCGGAAATCCCTGCTGCATATTTCTTCATAGGTCCATTTTTGCACCTCGTAATCAATGGTCTTTTTATCAACCACCGCATCCATAAGCTTCTTGATTTCTTCTTCCGACTTAAGGCCCAGCGCATATAGGGTCATATCGTCAATTTCGTTATTTTCATCAACAAAAAGTATTATCTCATCATAGCTGACCGGCCATCTTCCGTAGATTACGTCGTATTGCTTCTCAATTACTTCATTAACCGGTTTTCCGCTGTCGCCGGGAATCAGTTCCTTCCACAGGGACATGGCCATCATCCCCGAAGTGTTTCCCATGACTGACCGTTCACGCAAGGCAAGCATGGAGGACATGTCTACACCGAAATATCTCTTCATAAGCTCCAGTGTCATTGCTTCCGTATCGGAACGGATTATTGTGCCGTCAACATTTTTTGTGTAAATCAGGAGGTCCAAATCATAGCTGTACTGTACCCCTGCCAGCGCCGTGCTCAACTCGCTGTTTATATCCGATTTTTCCTTTTCTATATACTCTTTGAATGCCTTTAAGTCGTTTTCACGGGTCTCAAGAGAATTCATCGAGTTCATCATTTCATACAGCATTGCCTTCTGGTAAATGGCATCATCCTCATGTTCGGAAACCGAATGAGCCTTTCCCATAAACGTTGAAAGCATGGAGGACACATCCACATCCTGAGCCTCAATGGTCAATGGATAGGATGCGAGGGTTTCTTCCTGTACATAATCTATAAATGCTGTTGTACCGTGGGATACCGCATAAATCAGCGCAATACCGATGATGCCAATGGAACCCGCGAAGCTGGTTAACAGCGTCCTTCCCTTTTTTGTTATCAGGTTTCTCAATGACAATCCGAAGGATGTTACAAGAGACATCGAGGGTTTCTTCTTTTTACGGTTAATGCTCGCCCTCTCCTGTGCCTTGACGGTTTCCTTCATTATTTCGTCTTCACTAAGCGGCATGGTATCGCTTATTATCCTGCCGTCGAGCATTTTTACGATCCGCGTTGAGTATCTCTCGGCAAGGTCAGGGTTATGCGTTACCATGACCACAAGGCGGTCCCTGGCGATCTCCTTCAGTATATCCATAACCTGAATACTGGTTTCCGTATCAAGCGCGCCCGTAGGCTCGTCAGCCAGGATAATATCGGGATTATTAACAATGGCACGGGCTATGGCAACCCTCTGCATCTGACCGCCTGAAAGCTGTGCCGGCTTTTTCCTGATCTGGTCGGCAAGCCCTACCATTTCCAGTGCTTCCTTTGCGCGCCTGCGCCGTTCCTTCTTGGATACCCCTGACAGCGTAAGTGATAACTCGACATTGGATAACACCGTCTGATGCGGTATCAGGTTATAGGTTTGAAATACGAAGCCAACCGAATGGTTGCGGTAGGTATCCCAATCCCTGTCCTTATATTCTCTTGTTGACCTTCCGTTAATAACCATGTCTCCGGAAGTGTAATGGTCCAAACCTCCTATAATGTTCAGCAAAGTTGTTTTGCCGCAGCCTGAAGGGCCCAGGATACATACAAATTCGCTGTCACGGAATTTGAGGTCTATTCCTTTTAAAGCCTCAACATCTTCCCCGCCGGTATGGTATATTTTCGTTATATTTTTTAGTTCAAGCATATATGATTCCTCCTTAATTTCCTGCTTTCCGTTCTATCCCAGCCCTATTAATCCAGTTCAATTGCCCCTGTATATAGCTGATAGTATCTTCCGCCCAAGGCGAGAAGCTCGTCATGGGTGCCCTGTTCTATTATTTCACCATGCTCCAATACCATGATCCTGTCGGCATTGCGCACGGTGGACAGTCTGTGTGCAATTACAAATGTGGTTCGGTTTTTCATCAGCCGGTCCATCCCCTTTTCAATGTATTTCTCAGTCCTTGTATCGACCGAGCTGGTGGCTTCGTCCAGTATCAGAATGGGCGCTTTTGATATCGCGGCCCTCGCAATATTAAGAAGCTGCCGTTCACCCTGGCTCAGATTAGCCCCGTCACCGTCCAGAACGGTGTCATAACCCTGGGGCAGCCTTTCGATGAACGAATGGGCACAGGCAATCTTCGCCGCCGCAATAACCTCTTCATCTGTCGCATCAAGGCGTCCGTACCGGATGTTTTCCTTAACCGTTCCGGAGAACAAATGGGTATCCTGTAGTACCATGGCGATATTGCTTCTTAATGAATCCTTTTTAATATCCTTTATGTTGATACCGTCAATCAGGATTTCACCCTCTTCTATTTCGTAGAACCTGTTAATCAGGTTTGTTATGGTTGTCTTTCCTGCGCCTGTTGATCCTACGAAGGCTATCTTCTGGCCGGGTTTCGCCGTTACGCTGATGTTCTTTAGAACCGTCTTGCCCGGAACATAGGCAAAAGTCACGTTATTAAGCACAACTTCACCCTTAATCGGCTGTGTGCCTTCCGCACAGTTTTCTTCCGAACAGATTTCAACCGCGTTCGGTGCATCCTGTGCCTCAGGGGGCTCATCCATAACTTCAAATACCCTTTCAGCACCGGCCAAAGCCGCGTAAATCGTGTTCATCTGGAGCGAAAGCTCGCTGATTGGCCTTGCAAACTGTCTTGAATAGTTCGTAAATATGGTAAGGCCGCCTATATCGAAATTCGCGGTCAGGCACAATATACCGCCTATTGTCGCAGTCAGCGCGTAGCTTACCTGGCTTAGATTGCCCATGACAGGTCCCATGATTCCGCCGAAGAACTGGGCCTTCATCTGCTCCTTGCGCAGTTCGTCGCTTAAGAATTCGAACTCATCCATTGCCGTTTCTTCATGGCAGAATACCTTTATTACCTTCTGACCTGTAACCGTTTCCTCAATGTATCCGTTAACCGCGCCAAGAACCTTCTGCTGGCTTGCAAAATATCTCCTGCTCAGCTTTCCGATCATGCCTCCGACATAAAACAATAAAGGCACCGTTGTGATAGTAACTATCGCAAGCACCCAGTTGGTAATAAACATAAGCGTAATGGTACCTATAACGGTAATTATGCCTGAGAAAATCTGTGTCATTGTGTGATTCAGCATTTCACCGACTGCGTCAAGGTCATTGGTAAAGCGGCTCATGATATCCCCATGGGTATGGGTGTCATGATATTTAAGCGGAAGCTTTTGAATCCTGCGGAACAGATCTTCCCTTATCTTAACCAGCGCGTTTTGCGAGACACCTATCATTATTCTCTGCTGCTGGTATGTGCATAAAACACCAACCAGGTATATGCATGCCATGATAATCAAACCTGCAGCCAGGTATCTAGCCTTCTCCAGCGCCGTCCGGTCCTCATACACCAGGTTGTTTATCAAAGGCCTCAGAATGTAGCTTCCTGCCAGGTTTGCCAGTGTTCCGCCCAGGACACATGCGAAAACAAACATTACCTTAATCTTGCCTTTCCCTATATAGGAAAGAAGCCTGTTGATTGTCGCCGATACATTCTTGGGTTTGCCAAAAGCCATCATGCCGCGGGGTCCCGGGCCGCCGCCCCTCGGCCTTCCCGGCCCTCCCGGACCATTCATAACATTTATATTCCCATATCTTCGCAGCAATATTTCTTTTCTTTCTTCACTTATCCTGCCCATTATGCCGTCACCTTCCTGTCCGTCTGCGAGTAGTAAATCTCCGCATAAGCCTCACAGCTGTTCAACAATTCATCATGGGTTCCAATTCCGACAATTTTTCCGTCATCAAGCACAACTATCTTGTCTGCCTCGATTACCGAAGATATTCTCTGCGCAATGATGATTTTCGTCGTATCCTTCAGTACATTATTAAAGCTTTCCCGAATCCTTGCCTCGGTGGCCGTGTCTACCGCGCTGGTACTGTCATCAAGAATCAGGATCTTCGGTTTCTTAAGCAGAGCTCTTGCAATGCAAAGTCTTTGCTTCTGCCCGCCGGATACATTTACACCGCCCTGTCCAAGCTCCGTATTGTATCCATCGGGAAATGAGGTGATAAATCCGTGAGCCTGCGCGCTTTCAGCCCATTTATATACCTCTTCGTCATCGGCTTCCTCGTCTCCCCATTTGAGATTTTCCATAATCGTACCTGAAAACAGGACGTTTTTCTGTAGCACGATTCCGACACCGTTTCTAAGGTTTTTAAGCGAATAGTCCTTCACATTCACATCGTCCACGAGGACTTCACCCTGGTCAACATCATAGAGCCTTGGTATAAGCTGCACAAGACTTGATTTGCCGCTTCCGGTCGATCCGATTATGCCTACCGTTTCACCCGGATTTATAACAAGGTTGATATTTTCCAGTACCCATTTTTCATTATTCTTATAATATTTGAAGCAAACGTCCTTAAACTCGATTTTTCCCTGGTTGACCGTAATATCCTTATGTTGAGCCATGTCATCTGTAAGATCAATATCCGTATTAATAACCTCATTGATACGCTTTGCGGATGCAAGGGACCTGGAACCGTTCAGGATAATAAATGAAACCATTATAAGCGACATCAATATCTGGACCACATAGTTGACAAATGCCGTCAGCTCACCGGATGTCATTCCGCCCGTGATTACCTGGTTCCCGCCAAACCATACAACCGCAAGAGTTGTTATATTCATGGCAATGGTCATGACAGGCATGGCAAATATGACGACCTTCATGGCCCTTAATGCATTTTCCTTCAGATCCAGGTTGGCTTTCCTGAACTTCTCTTCCTCAAACCGCTCCCTGACAAATGATTTCACAACCCTTATGTTTGTCAGGTTTTCCTGCGTGGTGGTATTCAGTGCGTCCAGCTTCTTTTGCATCACAGAAAACCTTGGAAATGCGATTCTCATAATTGAGAAGATTGCTAAGGCCAGCAAAGGTATCACGACCAGGATAACAGATGCAAGCCTCCGGTTCATGGTAAATGCCATAATAAGCGCGCCTATGAGCATTCCAGGCGCCCTTAAGGCCATCCTCATCAGCATTTGAATCATGTTCTGTATCTGCGTTATATCATTTGTTAACCTCGTAATAAGGGAACCGGTATGGTATTGGTCTATGTTATAAAAGGAAAAATCCTGTATTTTCTTATAAAGGTCCTTTCTTAAGTCGTTGGCGAATCCGCTTGATGCCTTGATTGCAAAATAAGCTCCTCCCACACCGCCGGCCATCATAATCAGAGCAGTGATAACCATGGTAATGCCCATTGCGATTATAAAGGGAATGCCTTTTTCATCAACGACGCCCTTATCGATAATGTTGCTTAACAGCCGGGGCATGACAACTTCACCGATAACCTCCACAATCATCAAAATTGGCCCTATTATAAATGCAGATAAATATGGTTTGATATATTTCCAATACCGTCTCATAAATTATGCCCTTTCTTTTTCCAGTTTGATTTCGTTTTCCATGTTGGTCAGGTTGGAATCAAGCCTTTTCAGCAAACAATACAGGGCATGCCTGTCTTCCTCCGAAAACCCCTTGAAAAGCTTTCTTTCAATCATTTCAAATATCTGCTTGCTTTGCTCCACAACCTTGTTACCCTTTTCGGTTATTGTTATTTTATTGAGCCTGTTGTCTTCCTCATCCACTTCCTTGCTGATATACCCGCCGCTTTCCAGCTTCTTAAGGGCCACCGCCACCGTTGCCGCAGAAATGTCCATCTGCCTTGCTATATCGTTCTGCGAAGCATTCGGATTGCGTGATATTTCCATCAGCAGGCGATGCTGTCCCTGGTAGACACCGGTCTCATCCAGATAATTCAGCATTATCCTTCTATGCTTTACCGCAATATTAATCATTTGATACGCAATATCCTTATATGTTATCTCTTTAATGCAATCGTCAGCCATTATACCAGTTTCACCTCCCGGGGTAAAATAAATATCGTTAGCTTGCTAATGATTAGCTAGCTAACGTTTTATTTATAGCATGATATATTATTAATGTCAACAGAGAAATTATTATTTATATATTTAGCGGAAATGAAATATTTATAAACTCTCATCCATTCACCCGTTTTGCAATAAATACAGGCTTTTTCATCCGCAGCATCCTAACAATCTTGTCTGCCGACTCGTAATCATATTTTCGTACTTCTTCTATATATGATTCCAGGTTTACATAATTGTCTATATGTCTTCCAAAGAGAATTGATTCCATTTGATTTCTGATATGATGGGCATTTTCCAGGCTTTTCTCATCCCGGACCGTATTTATGAGCCACAGGGTATCCACGAGACTATCCAGAACCTCATCTTTAGTAAAGGGCTTGCTGCATATGCTCACTTCCGTACCATGCGTTTCCTCATGCCACTCCCGGTTGTCCAGAGCCGCCTTTACAATCTCTTTTGAATGCCCGATATGGCACCTGCTTCCCTCGCATGTCCTGCAGTAGTCAAGCCCGAGACAGATATGGTTAAGGTCATCCTGCATATGCATATAGTAGTCGTGCAGCAGCTTCGATTTCTTGATGAACCCGGATTGAATGCCTGCCCGCTTTCTTATAAGGAGAGACCGCACCATGAAGAATACGATCAAAGCCAATAATCCAAGGAACGGAACCACATAATACACCTTTAGGTATACTGCAGGCACCGTCTGATACAGCTTCTGAATACCGAAGAACATGAATATGGAAGCAGCCAGCAGCTTTATACCCAATTCAGGTATCTTGTCACCAAGCTTCTTGCCTACAAATATGCCCAGAGCTCCTGTGGCTATCATGCCTGATACGGTTCCCGCAAGAACCATTACAGGGTATTTTGCGTCCGCTGCCAGTGTGATTGCGGTTAATTGTGTCTTATCCCCCAGTTCCCCGAGAAAGAACGCGATGGCTACGGTTATTGTCGGTCCCAGGTTTGTTTTCGACTCTTCCTCTTCTTCCTCATCATCAGACTTTAAGGTCCACAGGGCAAATCCAACGAATGCGGCTCCTGCAATCATCTGTATGGTATTAACCGGCACCACCTGGGACAGGAGATTTCCCAGAATAACGGCTAGCCCGTGATTAAGAAATGCTCCAAGCCCTATACCCAGCAGCACTTTTTTTACCGGAATCCGTGTGGCAAACGCCAGGGCCAATATCTGGGTCTTGTCCCCCATTTCCGCAACAAAGATGAACAGAAATGCCTTAACCATCTCAAGTATCATGTCAATTCTCCTTTTTTCCGTTTGTTTACAGTATTCCCATATTAGCAAATCTCATATAAAAAAGACCTTTAGATTACCAGATATACCGATAATCTAAAAGTCTCGCTCACTTTAACATACATTAAAGCCGATAAGACCAGGATTTCTCCAGCATGTTGATCTTATCTTGGTTTCCCAAAGCTACTCCCTTTTAGAGATGAACCTATATTATCAAAATGATTAAATTTTGTCAATCCTTATATAAACATATCCTCAAGATACTCAACTATATCCTTTGCCTTTGGCGGACAGCCCTTGACGCATCTTTCAAACCCAGATGTGCATGAACCGATGCCTATCCCGTCATATCGCCTGTTCTTATAATTCTGCCCGATATAAAGCTTGTCCTTAAGCTTGCCAAGCAGCCTCTTTTCATCCAGCCTTTCCAGCGCATAAATAAGGCTTCCGTAACAGGCTGAGCAGGCACTGTCTTCCGTTACATATCCGGATAATTGCTTAACTCTCCTTGTCGGTGCTATTCTTCTGACTCCGGCATCCTTATTCAGTTCAGCAATATCGGCACTGTCCAGGTCAGCTGACCCTACGCCAATTTTTTCAGCAATTGATATATACGGAACCTCCTCAATGGAAAAGCCAAGCAGCTGCGCGGCATAAGCGTCTACAAGCACAGGGTCTTTTCCTGCGATTATCCTGTTCATTTGAACCGGATTGCCGCCTTCCTCAAAGTTTAAGTCCCCATTCATGCCGTCAACAATTATAAGGTCCTGCTTTATGAGCCTGTTTAAATATGCTATCGGTTTATGCAGCCCAAGAACATGGAATTGCCTCTTCTCGGAATTTGGTATGCAGCCCTTCATGTTCTTTAAGGCACAGGTTATATTGGTCTGGCAGTGGCCTTTCAAGACGGGGATGTTTATCAGGTAGTCCACCTTCATAACATAATCGCAGATGTTTATTCTTAAGCCGTTGACAGGATATTCACTGTACTTGTCCTTCTGCAGGTCAATAAGAGGAACATCGTATTTTCTCGATATTTCCTCATAACCGCATACCTTGAAGGCCTCCGCCGTCCTTCCGCCTATCCATGAGCCCTCCATGATGACAATGTTGTTACGCCCTTTGGACTTCAAATATTCTATGAGCCCCTCCACAATCTCAGGCGTGGTTGTCGCTCCCGAGCTTGAAGGCTTTGCTAAGACAAGGTTGGGCTTGATTCCGACAAGCGCGTTCCTATCTATTTCTTTCTCCGGTCTTATGGCTTCAAGCAGTGAAAGCACCATTTGCTTGGGATTGTCCCCGTAAATAATCTCAATCCAATTCTTAATGATCATACCTGCCGCTCCTTATATTTGATTTATAAACATCATTAAGCTTGATAAATACTTATTGGTATTGTATCCGCGCCATGGTACGGGCATTTCATAATCGCCTGGCATGCTGCCCTTATTTAATATTTCGATGGTTATTTTTATAGGATTTATATAGGAAATAAAATAAATATGGAAGCAATGGCTTGTGATATGGTAAAATATTCTTAATTTATTATCATATTAATTAGCTTCGATGACTATAAAGTGTTAACGATATTATCAATCAGGAAAAATATAAAGCAAGTACAAAGTAAACATACAAAGAAAGCGAGGAATCCATATGTCAAGACCATCAATCAGATTTGCTTCAGTCACCCTTGATTGCCCTGACCAGGAAGCGCTGGCCGATTTCTATGCAGCCCTTCTTGGATGGGAAAAGCGCCGTTTTGATGAAGAATGGCTTGCAGTTCTTTCACCCGACGAGAAAATATGCCTTCTGTTTCAGCAAATAAGCGATTATGTTCCACCGGTATGGCCGAACGAGCCCGGCAAGCAGCAGCAAATGACACACCTGGACTTCGCCGCTTCTTCAAGAGACAGGGAATCCGTGATAAAGCACGCCCTGGATTGCGGCGCAAGGCTCTCACCGGTTCAGTATTCCGACTTCTATACCGTATTCTTTGATCCGGTAGGCCATCCCTTCTGCATCAGCTTTTTTGACTGATTGTATTATTGGCTACCTCAAAATCTTCTCCATCGTTTTTCCTTTTGCCAACTCGTCAATAAGCTTGTCAAGCCACCGGATCCTCTGCATCAGCGGATCCTCAATCTGCTCAACCCGAACTCCGCAGATTACACCCGTAATTTTCTGTGCATTTGGGTTAATCTGCGGCGCTTCTGCAAAGAATGTATCGAAATCCACTTCCCTGTCAAGCTGCTCCTGCAGGGTCTTTCTGTCATAACCGGTCAGCCAGCAGATAATTTCATCAACTTCTTCCTTAGTCCTGCCTTTCTTCTCCGCTTTTTGAACATACATGGGATAAACCTTCGAAAAGGCCATTTTAAATATTCTCTCATTCATGGTTTTCTCTCCTTACTATAAATATCAGGCTAATTTCACGATTAACACTGATACTTCCACTTAAACAGTCTTGTTTTTCTGTTTGTCAAAATATTCATTGTCCATGCAATCATAGCCGTGTATTTCCATTATTGCCGTCTGAAGCTTTATATGATAAACAGCTGTTATCTCAATTATACATGTTCTTTTATTCTATGTCCAAATATAAGCATTTTGTAGTAATATCAATGACGATTGTCCCTTTTGCTCAATTGAAAAAAAATTTGGTTTTTACTATAATAATTAATATACCAAAGCACATTTGAAGGCCCATTTATACTAAGCCGGTAATAAACATATGATAATTAATTATACCGTATTCTAGTGAGGGTGATGTGTGCATATGAATCTCCTTGTAACCCTGGACTCGAATTATATCAGGCCGCTTAAGGTAATGCTGTATTCCCTGTTCATAAATAACCCGTCCGGGCATTTCGATGTTTATCTTATGCATTCCAGCATCAGCGACAATGATATAAAGGACTTGGAGGGATTTGTAAGCAATTACAGGCAAAATCTGTTTGTAATTAAAATTGACAACAGTTATTTTCAAAATGCCCCTGTAATTCTCCATTACACCAAAGAAATGTATTACCGGCTCCTGGCATATAAATTCCTGCCAAAGAAGCTGGATCGAATCCTTTACCTTGATCCCGATATCCTGGTCATAAATCCTATTAATGAGCTATATGAAACCGAGCTTGACGGATACCTGTATGCAGCGGCCTATCATAATGTCATCGCTGTTAAGGAAATAAACCGTATCCGGTTGTATCCTTACAAAATAAATGCATACTTTAACTCCGGCGTTTTGCTTATGAACCTTGAGCTTCAGAGAAAGCATATTGATGAGGACAAAATTTACGCATTTATCGAGAATAACCGTTCAAAGCTCATCCTGCCGGACCAGGACGTCATCAACACTCTTTACTCAAAGCAAATAAAATGCCTGGACGAAAAATTGTATAATTATGATACGAGATTTTACAAATACTATAAAATGACGACCAACAACACCTGCGACATGGATTTTATAATGAAAAATACTGTCATTCTTCATTTCTGCGGCAAGAAAAAGCCATGGCGCAGCGGTTACAGCGGCAAGTTCTATTCATTATACAAGCACTATGAAATTAAGGCATTAGCTTGACAATTCCATGCAGCTATGTTAATATTTTCTAAAGCATAGGGGAGTAGTTCGCACGATGTGTGCACTCCGGATCAACATCATGGCGATGCCGGCTGCCTCGTCTGGTTCGGAGAATACCGCCCACCCGAGCGGATATGAACGAGACTTATGCGCGTGAGTAACGCGCTGGGTCTCTTTTTTTAGCCCTACGTGATGTCCAAAATCATTACCAAAAGGAGAGATTGATTTGAAACACTATTTCATGTCTAAGGACGATGCACTCAAGGAAGTCGGCAGCAGCCAAAACGGATTATCCTCTGCCGAAGCAGGCCAAAGACTTTCAAAGTACGGACCCAACCGTATTGAAGAAGGCAAAAAGACCACAATATTTAACAGAATCATTGCCCAGGTTTCGGACCCGATGGTACTAATACTGATTGCCGCGGCAATTATCTCCGGAGTTACCGCTTACCTTTCAGATGAGTCTTTGTCCGATGTATTTATTATCCTCTTCGTCGTAGTGCTCAATACCACGCTTGGCGTAATACAGGAAAGCAAGGCGGAAGCGGCAATTGAAGCATTGAAAGAAATGGCGGCCGCCACTTCGAAGGTTATGCGCGACGGCCGTATTGTTAACATTAAGAGCGAAGAACTCGTTATCGGTGACATCGTGCTTCTTGAAGCCGGGGACGCCGTTCCGGCCGACGGCCGGATTATCAGCTGCGCAAGCCTTAAGGTTGAAGAGGCGGCTCTGACCGGTGAATCTGTTCCGGTCGATAAAACCGATGCCGTCCTTGATGTCAGGGAAGGCGACATACCGCTTGGAGACAGGGTAAACATGGTTTACATGGGCAGCTCTGCCGTATACGGACGTGCCATGATGGTGGTCACGGCAACAGGCATGAATACCGAAATGGGTAAAATAGCCCATGCAATCTCCGTTGCGCAGGAAGGCGAAACACCCTTGCAGAAAAAGCTTGCCCAACTCAGCCGCGTTCTTACCGTTCTAGTACTGGGCATCTGTGTAATCATGTTTGGTGTCAGCATTCTGCGTTATTTTCTCTCCGCTCCTGTTCCCGGTACGGATCTTGTTGATACGATGCTTGGTTCGTTCATGCTGGCTGTAAGCCTGGCAGTCGCAGCGATACCGGAAGGCCTTGTCGCCGTCGTTACAATCGTGCTTTCTATCGGTGTGACGAAAATGTCAAAGCAAAATGCGATTATCCGCAAACTGACAGCCGTCGAAACCCTTGGCTGCACCCAGGTAATATGCTCAGACAAAACCGGAACTCTTACACAGAATAAAATGACGGTCATAGAGTATTCCGGTGATGATGAAAGGCTTCTTGCAGCATCACTGGCTTTATGTACAGACTCCGAGCTGAACGAAGAAGGCCAGGCAGAAGGAGATCCTACGCAGGCTGCTGTAGTTAATTACGCATATAAAATCGGGCTTCCAAAATACGAGCTTTCAAAAAAATATCCCCGTATCGCGGAAATACCCTTCGATTCTGCACGCAAGCTGATGACCACCCTTCATAAGAAGCCGGAAGGCGGGTTTATACAACACACCACTGGTGCTCCCGATGTCGTTATTTCAAAATGCATGTACTACCTCGAGAATGGCAAAACACTTCCCGTAACCGACGAAAAACGTGAGTATTTCCTATCGGAAAACAAGCGTCTTGCCGGCAAGGCGCTCCGTGTCCTTGCCGCGGGGTACCGTGAATGGGATACACAACCGGAATCCCTGTCTCCCGAAGATGAGAATAACCTTATATTCCTGGGTCTGGTCGGAATGATGGACCCTGTCCGTGAGGAAGTTCCTGCTGCCATTGAACAATGCAGGTCTGCCGGTATCCGTCCCGTTATGATTACCGGTGACCATAGGGATACAGCAGCCGCTATTGCAATGCAGCTTGGTATTATCAATGATCAATCCCAGGCCATCACAGGAGCCATGCTAGACGAGATGAGTGACGAGGACTTCATAAGCAATGTAGAGCATTATGGTGTTTATGCCCGTGTAAAGCCCGAACATAAATCAAGGATAGTCAACGCATGGCGCAGCCGAGGATATGTCACGGCCATGACGGGTGACGGAGTAAACGATGCCCCTTCGATTAAGAATGCCGATATCGGCATCGGAATGGGCATTACCGGTACCGATGTAACCAAGAACGTTGCCGATATGATACTTGCGGATGACAACTTCGCAACTATAGTATCCGCAGTCGAAGAAGGCCGCCGCATATATGACAACATCCGAAAGGCAATACAGTTTCTGCTGTCATCAAACCTATCGGAGGTTATAAGCATTTTCTTTGCTACAATACTAGGATTTACGATACTCAAACCGGCCCATATTCTCTTCATAAACCTGATAACCGACTCTTTGCCCGCCCTGGCTCTCGGTGTTGAAAAAGGAGAACCGGATATAATGAAGCGCAAGCCTCGTGACCCGAAGGAAGGCATCTTCTCCGGCGGCGTCGGAGTCAATGTCTTCTACCAGGGGGTAATGGTCGCTGTTCTTACCCTCGCGGCTTATTTCATCGGTGAACGGATCGAGAACGGCGCATGGAGGATTGTAAACAGCAACGATGGTATGACCATGGCATTCCTTACAATGTCAATGGCGGAAATATTCCACTCCTACAACATGCGCTCGCAGTACAAGACCATCTTCAGCGTGAAGAATCATAACTTCTACCTGTTTGGTTCTATGCTGATGTCATTCATCCTGACCGCCGCGGTCATCTACGTTCCGTTTCTGCGTGACGCTTTCGGCTTTACTTCCATAAGCTTTGCCGAATACTTAACAGCCATAGCTCTGGCCGTCCTGGTAATACCCATTGTTGAGCTGGTTAAATTAATACAGCGAAAGTTTAAAAAGTCTAATACATTATAGAATTAATAATAGAGTCCGGATGTGCATATTGCACAGCCGGACTATTCTATTGCTTCTGCCATGGCTTGATACCGCATAACTCAAGTATTTCCATAATGACAGGCTCTTTTCCTTTTATGTAACTGTCAATATCATGCGGGTATTTCTTTGCCATTTCAATCTTTATATTGCTGTATTTTTCACGGTATTCGGGGCTGTTTCTGAGAAAATCCCTTAATGCCAGGTGCTGCCTTAATTCCGGATTGTCCTGATGGCAAACATATAGATGATGCTTCATAAGATGTGCTTTTTCATCTTCGTTATAGCCAAAGGCTTCCCTGCCTGTAACCCCTAAGTCTCCCTCATGGAAATACCCGATGGAAGCAAGCTTATCTGTTATAACAGGCAGCTTTCCATCACAAATAACTATATCGATGTCAATGATAGGCTTCGCCCACAAGCCCATAACGGAAGTACTTCCTACATGCTCGATGGAGATAACATCATCACCTATTGCAGGCAATAATTCTTCTTTTATCCTCTCAAACTCCTTAGCCCATATAGGATTATATGGTTCTACAATTATTGTCCTCAATATGTACCCCTTATAAAAGGCAAATTATGTTGATTATCCATTCATATTCCTTTTATGCTTATTATAAAATTCTTTAAGCGATTCCTTTGTTGCGCAGTCCAGGTAATGCCAGCGGACACCCTGTATTGCGCCTTCCAGTGCCGAAAGCCGCATTAGACAGGCTGAAGGATCACGCTGAAGTATACGGAGCCATGCTTCACGGCTGCCCACGTTTCTTAATTCTTCTTCGGTTGCTATACCGACATCATTCAGCTGCTTTTCCAGCTCTGTCCCAATATTAGGCAGTTTTGTCAAAAGCGCTTGCCATGGTGCCGTCCCATCTGAAATACGTCTGACGAATTGATTGTACAGGTCGTATAATATTCATCCGCCGCTCAATACTTAATGATTCATCACTTACATAATCATCAACAAGGACATTCCTTATTTTGCAGAAGAATACCTCTCCTTCATCAAACACGACAGACCGGTCAACTTCCAACTCATATACCCATGGACTTTTTGAAAGAATCGGAACATTCAGAACCCGGCCTCTCTCAAACTCGACATCAACCTTCATCTTATCTTCGTTATAACCTTCGATATTTCCAAAGTAATCCGCAATCGGGAGTATTTCCTCTGTTACAAGATTTGCCGAAAACACTTTCGCTGCATGGATGCGGTCTTTAGTCAGCTTCTCTCCACCTATACATGCCATTACTCCCATTTCCTTGTCAAGATAATAGCTGAACCAGCAAAAAAGCCCGAAATTCGGTGTTCCGTCTTCTTTATACGTTCCATATACAAATAAAGTCTGAGGGCAAAAATAGTTGCAAACCGGTATGGACTTTTTCATTACGCATACCCCTCCTAAATAACTATGCTCCGAAATATAAATAATGGCATATTTCAAATTTATGCCATTATTATAACATATGTTTTCTTGCAGAACAAGTGTTCTATTGTAACCATTTTTGCCTGGTACAAATTATTATGAAACCCTATTTGTTAATAGATTCCATTATCTCAACCGCTTTGACTTCCTTTTCATACGCCGATTCCAATAAAGAAGCAATCCTTGCCCTGACCTCAGGCTGTGTCGCGTCTTCATTTCTCTTAATGACAAATGCCTCCATCCAGGAGTTGTACACATCCCTGTACAGCCGTGACAGCTCAGGCATATTGTATTTTTCAAAATACTTGCAGGCGTATTCTTTCAGTGCTCCGTATGTGCCAAGAAAATATTCGGCATTCCAGGACGCGGCAATATCAGGGTTTTCTTTAAATATCCTTATTAGCGCAGGATAAGCGTCAAGCCCTTTTGCATTGTCGCACCATTCCTCGCCTTTCAGGTGGCTAACCGCCAGTTTCATTGTATCCTGCAGGATATCCTCTTTTGATTTGCCTGTGCAGCCGGTTACGGTCAGAACCGAAAGAATCGGAAGTTCACGCTTTCCCAATACATTATAAGGCATTTCCGGCCTTTCCATGGTTATTGCCAGAGTGTAAAGCACCTGCCTGTCGTCGTCATAGCCCGTAATAAGCCCCCATTCCGGAACACCGATATCCCATGATACGGCGGGTATTCCCCTGTCAATGGATGCCTTGATTATTTTTATAGCTTCAAGCCGTCGTTCTTCTTCAATATCTTCCTGTTCCCAGTAACGTCCCACATAATCACAAGTCAGGCCGCCGTTTTCCACCCAGGGCTTCTGGGATTCAAAATCCCAGATACTCGTTGCCGAAGGGCAAAGGTCCGGGCTTACCCACATCCGGAATGCAAATCCGCTGGCAGCAACAATGTCCTCGGCATATTCCGGCCACGGGCTGTTCTTTACCGCACAAGCCAATGATTTTGCAAATGAAAACAGGTAACCTGTTGAATCCTGTATGCCTTCCCACGTAATATCAAGCTGTTTTTTCATTCTTCTCCCTCCTTTAATGGTATATATATTTTCTCGCTGTATGTGCGAGATTCTTCTAAATATGTTTCAAACTCATGTACACCGGTGCGCCTGTAGCCGCTGTTAGGCAGCCATTCATTGATTATGTAATCCCATGTATGATGAATTGTATTTATAAAATCATAATGAGATGCCATGGGCGTTACAAATACTGCATATAAGCCACCCGGGATAAAAATATCTACCGTGCCGGTTGTATCACCATTTGCATTTTCCTTTCGGATTCCGATATAATAGTCCAGTTTTTTGTCCCGGATATCCCATATGCCTATCCCGTAATCCTCGCATACCTTCCCGCCCGACAGCTTTTTTGACCATTTCCGCCCGTTGTACTTGTTCCAGAAATTCGGTATATAACTCTCATCGCTTTTATAAGCTGTCACTGTGAAAGGCTCAATATGCTCAAATACCGGCATGACCTCAAAAGGCGGTATTTCAAAGCTTATTGCTTCATACAGCTTCAGGCTGTTTTGCGCTGTTTTGTACTCCGTTGGAAGTATATGATATTCTGCCGTGAAGGCTCTTGTGAAGTTCTCCATGGAATTGAAGCCATATTCAAAGGCAATTTCATATATCGGAGCATCCTGCCGCATATGTTTGACAATTTCAGTCAGCCTGCGTTTTCTAATATAATCTGCAGGGGTAAGGCCCGCCGCTTCCTTGAATACACGGATAAAATGATAATCGGAATAACCTGCCACGCGGGCACAGTCAGCAAGGGAAATATCATTCTTAAGGTTTTCTTCAATAAAGTATATTGCCTGCATTATATGTGTTTTATAATCCATGCCTGCTTACTCACCCCACTTTAAAATACCATATATAAGAAATCCTGTCATTGATAAAAATTGCTGAATTAACTGAAACAAGGCACCTTAATAAAGTGCCTTGTTAGTATGGTTACCTATATAAACATGTTTATTATTACAGCGCGTTACTATTACAGCTTAACCTGTGCAATCATGTCGGCCAGCTTGCTTGCCGATTCGGTATTCATCTGCATGGTCTTGTTTATATCTTCAATAACGCCGACCATTTCACTGTTCTGTTCGGCAATGTTGGCAGTAGCCGCCGTTGCCTGTTCTATTGTCGCAGACACATCATTGATGGACGATGAGACAACATAAATCGTAGCATAGAGCTCTTTAGCGGTCTTTGACAGTTCGCTCATTATATTGTTTAGCATTGAACCGTCATTCTTGTAATTCTCAATTGCGTTCAGCATCAAGCCATAATCATTAAGGACATTTTCATCCAGGAATTTTAACAGGTGATTCGTGGCCAGGATCAGCTTGTTTACCGATACATTTATATCTTCGGCAAACTGCTTTATTCTCCCCGCGGATTTGTTGGAGTCATCCGATAATGACCTGATCTGCTCGGCTACAACCGCAAATCCTTTGCCATTCTCTCCCGCCCTGGCCGCCTCGATGGCCGCGTTTAATGCCAGCAGGTTGGTCTTTGACGCAATATCCAGGATTGCATCCGCCAACAGCTTAACCTGTTCAACATTCCTAGCCGACTCAAGTGCGGACTCCACTTCATCCTTGGCGGTGTTGAGGATATTCATTGTATTATCCTTGGAGTCCTTAAACTGTTTGTCCAGTTCCGCAGCCTTTTTGGCTATCTGATTAGCTGTCTTTGCGCCTTCTTCGGTTTTGTCCGCAAATACCGATACGGCGTTATTCAGATCATCGACCGACTGAGATATGGTAACAGCCGTTGCGCTGGTCTCCTCCATACCGGCGGAAAGCTCCTGTGTCGTAGCCGATACTCCCTCCGAGAGACTCAGCAACTGGTTTGCCTTTTCCAGGGTGTTATTGTATATCTTGTTATTCATGACAGACAGATCATTTAGGTTGGCCGCGAAGCTTCTTAGCTTGTTTATCGTTTCTTTAATTGCCCTGGCAATTTCTCCTGCTTCATCATTTCTCTTCAGGTATTTTTCATCTATATCAATATGCAAGTTCAGTTCGGATATATTATTTGCTATTTCCTTGGCTTTCTTGATTGGTTTGGCTATACTGCCGGATATCAGGATTGAAATCGCTATTGCGGAACACAGCAATACCGCTGATAGGCTTAAGGCTATTTTAATGAAATTATTCTGTGCCTCAAGTATCGTGTCCTTGTCAACGGCTATTCCGATGGTCCAGCCAGCCTCATCCAATAAATCAAAGAAAAACGCTCTCACTTTGCCGTCGTAATCCTTGACCATTCTCTGCTCCAGTGCCAAATCCTCGACCTGTCTTATCTCATTTAAGCGTCCTCCAAGAATGTCCGCGGCTTTAACCATGTGGTCAGGTTTTGCTTCAAAGTCCGGATTAGGATGGCTTATCACATTGCCCTGCCTGTCTATAATAAATGCATATGAACCGTCCTTTTTGCTCAGCGTGTTTTCATAGCTTGCATTGCCAAGTGATGTGGCTGAAGATATGGTATCCACCTCGCCCATGTACTCGGCATTAAGGAGCCTGTTCAAATCCGATATCTGCATATCTACGCCAAGAACAGCCTTCCTGCCGTCTTTCAATGTGATTTCCTTGGACAGGGTAAGAACCATTTTATTTGTAATTGCGTCCACATACGGATCACATATATAGACTTGACCATTGTTTTCCTTTGCCTTAACATACCATTCCCTTGTAAGGGTATTGAAGCTTTCGTCCGGCTCCCATTCGGTCACTTCAATTAATGTCCCGTCTTCAAATGCCATGTAGTATAAATTGCCGAAGTTCATATCGGCTGTCTGAGACAGTATACCGAATAACGTGTCAGACTCGTAATCCTTTGCCAAAATAATGCGCTCAGCGACAACCTCCAGGTTATACTTCTCTTTCTCTATCCATGTATTTATCTCATAAGCTTTGACCTTTACTTCGGCTATTACCTTGTCCTGCAAGGTATTTATCATGTATTTTGCCGAAAGGAACCTGTTAATCATCCATAGCGTGGCAATGCATAATAAACACATCAATACAGCCATAAGACTAATCTTGTGCTTTATCTTCATACTTTCTCCTCCGGTTCATTTTAGCTTTTGTAATATATAGATGTTGGAAAAAATCTATGTTAAAATTTTATCATAATCGGGGTTTTCTTATCAAGATAGTATTTAGAATGATTATTATTTTTTTTATAGCTTTTATTGTATATCAACAGAATCAAAGCCCGCAGACATCAGGCACTCCGTTTCATGAAACCAATCATTCTTTTGCTGGGCACGTCATGCCCTCTGTTATCTGCCGTTTCTGCAGAATCTTGTCTTTTATCCGTATGCCTGCCTCAATGTGCATTATCCAATGCCTTGACAAGGGCATGAGAAGCAGGCCTTTTATATCCTTATCGCACCAGTAGTCAACCAGCCATGATGCCCGTCCGTCCATGCTGACCACATGCAGCTTTCGGATCCTGTTCTTGTCCGAATCGTTGAATCTCCTTTTCAAATCTGCGAAATCAATGGATTTCAGCCATTCATCGGTGGACTCCTTAACCGCTTTGATGTATTCATACAGGGCATCCACATTCAAACGCTTTGAAAACTCCGCGATTTGCGATTTCACAAGCTCATTTCCCGTTGTAATAATAGGCGTATTTATTTTTTTCTGGTAATACCCGTCGAAGAAAACCTGCCGGTCATTCTTTATAAGCGTATGTACAACTATGTCCTCTATCCTAAAGATATGCCATAATGAATACGCAATTGTTTTGCTGTGATAGCCATTGGCATAAATAAACGGTATGGCATAATAATCCTCTTCCTTAAGCTCTTCTTTCCATGAAAGCACTTCCTGCATCAATATCTCCCGAAGATTTAGAAGCAACCTAATCCCCTCCGGAAATGATGCCTTGTTAAGCTGCTTCTGGATACTTTTTTGAATCTCAGACCATTCTTTATTCATGAAATGTTCCTCCTCGCGTTATATTCCCATACCAATCAATATGTCTTTATCCCATGCGGCGAACACCTGGGGTGGTTTTATTTCGTCCACCCATACGGGCCTTTAAGCTCGACAAACCTGACCAACTCTATGCTTGAAATATCCAGTTTTCCCTCTTCGTTCTTTACAACAAGCTTTAGCTCCTGTAACTCCGGAGGACCTACCGGGATTACCATCCTGCCGCCTCCTGCCAACTGGCTTACCAACTCGTCCGGCAGCACACTGGCCGCCGCAGTAACCATGATCCTGTCATACGGGGCATTCTCCTGCCATCCGATGCTTCCGTCCCCGACTTTATAGTGTATGTTTGAAAAATTCAGCTTTTCAAGTCTTGTCTTGGCCTTCTCCATTAATTCAGGTATTCTCTCAATCGTATAAACCTCCCCGGACATCTTCGCAAGCAGGGCTGTCTGAAAACCCGATCCTGTACCAATTTCCAGAACCTTGCTGTCCTTTTCCGGTGACAGAATCCGGGTCATCTCCAGTACAAGGCTGGGCTGTGAGATTGTTTGTCCGAAGCCTATTGGCAGGGGTTCATCCAGGCAGGCATATCTTTTCATTTCATTATCAAGAAAAAAAGCCCTGTCCAGTGAACGGAAGAATCTTTCCAACTTCTGATAATCCATTCGAAATCACCCCTTTTAAATAAGCTTTTAAATCCCTTTAAACTGCTAAATCAATCTCTTAATATACACATCATCTTCATTCCCGGCTTTACAACCCGGTGCCTGACATAACCGTGTTTCATATAGAATTGCTCCGCCGTATCCGTGATCGGTATGATGTTATATATTTCATTCATTATCAATCTCACTGACTATCGCGGCCCCTATAACCATAACGGCGCCCAAAACCGAGAAAACCGTCATTCTCTCCTTCAAAACTGCAGCAGACAGAATAATGGCAAAAACCGGATCTATGTAGCTCATAATGGCCACCGTCTGGGATTTTAGGCTGTTCATGCTCCCGAAATACAAGGCATACCCCACTCCGGTATGAAGTATTCCCATGATGATAATCAATATTACGGACGTGGCATCAAGTGATGTGCCATCAATTTTCTCCGTTAGGAAAATATATGGAAACAGTACGATTGCCGCCGAAAGCAGCTGGACAATAGTTTTGCCGTACATATCCTCAACATTGTTCTTCTTGTTTAGAATCACGACCGCTGAATAGCATACCGCTGCTCCGAGTCCGAACAGCATTCCCTTCATATCCGAAAGGCCAATACTGCTAACATCGGTGATGCCGGATACAAGAGCTATGCCCAGCACGGAGATGAATACACAGACCAGCTTCTTAACCGTCAGCTTCTCCTTAAAAAAAATCGGGGAAAGCAGTATGACCATGGCGGGTTGCATGTAGTAACACAAGGTGGATACCGCAATTGACGTGTAATTATATGATTCAAAAAGCAGCATCCAGTTGACGCCTATGGCGGCACCCGTAATGCACAGCGTTATGAATTGCCTTCTGCTTGATTTGAACTTGAACGATTTACCCTTAACCGCAGCGACGGCAAGGAGAAATATACCGCCAAGCAAGCCTCTCGTACATGCAAGCATGCCTGATGATAAAGGGATATATCTTCTGAATATGCCAATCGATCCGAATATCAGCATTGAGCCGATAAGCATGGCAAGTGATTTTCCATGATTCTTGTCCATCTATGTCCGCATCCTTATTCATTAAGTATAGCTATGCCGTCACAGTAATGCCAATCCTTGCTTCAGCATTAATCCTTTGATTTTACGCAATACCTTCCGGGCAGCCATATTTAAATTTACCTGCACAATACCCTCTGGGTGACTATATCCGAATATATTTCCATACCTTTTGTATGGGCTACATGAATCACATCCCTGAACCGCTCGCCATCGGGCAGGAATGAGCTTATCATGTTTTCCTCCCTAAGAATGCGGTCCGGATTAAATATAACATCCTTGTACCCGTCAAATATGGCCGCATAAAAGATCTCCGATTCCACAATATCCTGGAAGAAATGGCTGCCATACGACAGCTCCGGCATGAAGCCTTCTTTCCTCGACGAATACTCACACAGAACCTTCATGTTGCAGAGCTCTGAAAAATGCACAGGAATTCCAAGGGACGGCGTAGTGCTCCCCCACCTTCCGGGGCCTATCAGCATGGCGTTCCTGCCCTTCATCTCCCTGTTTATCAGGCCTATCTGTCTGGCCACCTCATACTTGTCCCGTTCGCCGAGTTTCAAGTATGCATTTACGTTGACATATATTACATAGTCGATAGGCAGGCGGACGCTTCCGCCCATGAAGCCGCCCTTGCAGAAGAAGAAGCAGTCCTTTACATCCTTTATCTCCAGTATCTTTACCGTCTTTCCAAGACCCTTGGTCTGAAGCGGGCGGCATTGCAGGAGATTTATCTTAAAACCGTTTTCCTTGTTAAAATTGGCAGTAAATTCTATATCAACCGGATAATCATACGCCTTTGAAAGCAGCGCCAGCATGTCCTTCATAATTTCGGCAAATGCCGTACTCTTAAAAAGATTGTTAAAGTCCATTATATAAGGGGTCTTCCGGTTCGTATATCCCAGCTCACGCATTCGGGCCCGGGCGGCAAGGTCGGGGCTAGCAAACAGCTCCTTATCCGCTTTCAAAGGAATGGACAAGACCTCCTCCAGGTCCTTGCTTACCAGGGCATTTTCCGTAAATGAAAGAAGATCCGCGCGGTGCTGGGAGAATTTCCTCAGGTCGTCATGGTTCATGGGAGGAATCCTTAACGGGTTGTTAAGGCAAACAACCTTTACATAATCCCCATCGGTCCGGTCCACAGCCCTGGTTCCAAGGCCGAATACGAGACGGAGCATTCCCGCACTCATGTCAATGCTTTCGTCCCAGACATAAAGGTTCGTTGAATTTCCCACTCCTGCCAGGTGGGGGAAAAAGTAATCCCCGTACCGGTCACCCGATACACGCTGAACCAGTATCGCCATTTGCTCGTCATGCTGAGCCAAACCCCGGTTCAGCCTGTAAGCAAGCGCATCCTCGTTCATGGTGCTGGCATATACTATGCGCACCGCCTGTTCAAAGGCTTCATAACGTTCCTGCGGCGTTCCCTGGTTTACGCAGAATACGCTCTCATACTTGCCCGCAAAAGCGTTTCCGAAATTGTCCTCGAGCAGTGAACTGGAACGGACAATAATCGGTGACTGGCCGAAGTACTCCAGCATATGAATAAACTGCTCCCGGATATCCTGGGGAAATGAGCCCTGCAGAAGCTTTTCTTTAAGCTCCGCCGCACAAGTAAAATATCCTTCCGGGGTTTTTTGCCGGGCGCGGAGCTTCCACCAGCCATTTTGGACTATATACGTATAAAAAACATCGGAACCGATGTAGAAAGAATCATGGGGCTCCATAAACGGAGCGAAGCGGCTTCCGCCCTCTATCTCCAATATTTTCCTCGCAAGAAGCATACCGACGCTCTTTCCGCCTATAAATCCAGTGCCGATTTCCCTGGACACGATATCGAGAATATCCTTTAAGGTGAAATACCTGTCGCACAACTCAAACATCCGGGAATCACTGCCTATAAGCATATACATGAGGCGTTTCTTAACCGGTTCCTGCTGCTCATAAGGAAGCCCGAGCATCTTTTTTGCTTCGTTAAATATGGTATTCCAGTAATCCAGCCTTATTTCCCCGCGGTTGATACTGTAAAACAGCTCGGAAACATCGGAGCTGGCCGTGATGCAAACAGCCTCCTGTCCCTGGATCAAATGGGGGAAGAACATGGTTGGCGAATATCTCTGCCATACCTTGAGCGGATGTATATAGGTCTTATCATTTACCTGGTACAGGTCCAATAATAGCTGGGTCGTTTCCCTAATCCCAGCTATGGTGCTGTAGGTGTGATTATTCCTCTTTAACGCAAAATACGCGACCGTATCAAGCTCATACAGGTATGGACAAGTGGCTTTAAAGAAATTTCCTATCATCAGGTCTGAATTCCAGTACTCCAATAAATCGGTAAGGCAATCAAAGACATATAACGCCCCTTTGCCCTCTTCCCTGATTATGTTGTGAATCTCAAGGGTAAATCCCTCAAAGCCCTTGCTTGCGTTGATATGATAAATCTTTATGCCGTTTCCCGCGTCCAATACGGGTTCATGCTTGGCAAAACGTATATAAATCAGGCTCATGTTTTCTTTCTTAGCGTTTTCGGCAAAATAACTGACCATCATTTTATAGCCCGAGAGCGTGTCCACCTGCCACACAACATTGTCGCCGAACCGCAGATAATCAATTACCTGGTCAAACCCTTTCAATCCCGTACTTACTTTATCAAACAGATTCATGGCATCCCCCGCATTATGGAATAAAGCATATCAGATAATGACTTCTATAATTATCCTTTATATTTATATGATTATACTACAAATGGCTTTTCTTGCATATACAAAAGAGGCTGCGTTTACAGCAGCCCCTTTATATACAGTTCTAATTATAAATGTTATTCAACCTGTGTTGACAGGAAGATAGGCAGTGTCATCTGCTCAATCTGATCCATCAGTTCTTCAATCTCATCAATATGCTCGTCTTCATCATTGAGGATATCCACCAGCATATCCCTGGTTGCATGGTCACCCACTTCTGCAGCAAGAGCAATGGCGGCATTGTAAGCCTTGATTGCCCCGGCCTCCGCTGTATGGTCATTTTCAACCTGCTTCGGAACATCCTCTCCGATATGTATCTTGTTTAACTCACTTACAATCGGCCGTCCGCCAAGGAACAGTATCCTGCCAATCAGCTTCTCGGCATGCTTCATTTCAGTTATAGCCCTTTTTTCGATGATCTCATGCAGCTTGCCATAACCCCAGTCCTCACACATTTCTGCGTGTACCACATACTGGTTAATAGCTGTCAGCTCGTCTGCAAGCAGTGCATTTAACGTGTCAATAAGCTTCGGATTACCCTGCATATCGATACCCCTTTCTTTATCTATGATTTATTTTGATATTTCCTGCTATATCTTAATTGTACCAATTCACGACATTAAAAGCAATATAAATATGGTCCCGTCAACATATTTCGTTGCATTCTATCAGGTTCTTGCTCTTATTCTTGGCGCTGTATAACATCCGGTCAAGCTCATTCAGCAGGTTTTCCAGCTCGTCATTTTTAACTTCCCTGACACCGCCGCTGATTGTGACCACCATGTCCTTATCCCATTTTATCTCAAGGATCTTTTTTCGTACCCGCTCCATTATGGCATGTCCCTCTTCCTTGTCTGTGCATGGAAGGATAATCAGGAACTCATCGCCGCCAAAACGACCGACAATATCATTTTGTCTCAAATTGCCCAGTATGGTTTTACTGATTTTCTCTATGACATAATCCCCGTACAGGTGCCCGTATTTGTCATTTATGGTTTTGAAGTTGTCAATATCAATCAGGGCAACGGTCAGCTTCTCCTCCTTTTGACGGGATGCCGCAAGCTCATTATTCAGATATGAGACAATATACCTTCTGTTATAAGTACCCGTAATATCATCCGTTATTGATAGAATCTGCAGATTCTGTTTCTCTTCGTTTAACAGCTTGTTCAGCTTATCCGCCTCTTCTTTGGCTTTTTTCAACTCTTCATTACTCTTTTCCAGCATCCTGTTTTTTGCTTCTATCTCCCTGTTCCGCTCCTCAAGCACGGCAAAATATTGGTTGGATTTGTTAAGCTCATCGGAATATCCGTCAATAAGTACGGCAGTTAATACCACAACAGAAAACAGACACATGAATAAACCGAATGAAAGATCAATGGACCTGGTCAGCCTTGAATCATAATCCGCCGCCATACCGGGCATATGATATTCAATAACCATAATAATTCCTATGCATATTAAATAAAGACCGACAATCAGTTTTCTCTTCCATCCTGAAAGCAATAAAGCTATTATGCCTGCATTAATAATAATAAAGTAAGGAATACTTCTGTATGAACCACCGGTTATAAACCACATGGCCGGGAAGAAAGCAAAGCTTAAGAAAATGGCGACTATTAGGGATATCCGTTCATAGTTTACACCCTTCCTGAAAGCAGCATATAGCCCTACGGTTATAACACCGCAAGCAAATGTCATTACAACGGATAAAATCCCCAGACCCAAAACAAGATCATTGATGCCGCAGGAAAACGACATGAAAATGCCAACAAAAAAGACCGCATTCAATACCCTCTTTTTTAAATTAACGTCCCCTTCATTCCTCATTATATGTGCTCCCCCATTGACAGCATAATTATGCTGTCAAAATAATACTAAATACCCATATATTATATAAAATTTCTTTCAAATTGTTAAGATATTTTTTTAATTTTCTACATATAATTACTTTTTTATATATCAGGGCATACATTGATGACAAATGGGAAATGTGATACAATCTGCACATACCATTTACGAAAGGTGACATGAATGAAACAGAAACGGCAGTATCCGAAAGTCACGATAACGCCCAAAGCGGAACGCAGTATCAAGAACGGTCATCCGTGGGTGTATGGCGAAGAAATTAATAATACTGAAGGAGAACTTGTAAACGGCGGCCTAGTTGATGTGTTTGCCGGGAATGCCTATATGGGAACGGGATTTTACAACAGCGCCAGCAAGATTACCGTCCGCCTTATATCCCGCAATGCCAACGATGTATTTGACGACCGCTTCTGGCGCCGTCGTGTTGAGTATGCCGTTAGCTACCGTAAAACAGTAATGCCCGGTGTCGACTTTGCCTGCTGCCGGCTTATTCACGGGGAGTCCGACCAGATGCCGGGATTGACGGTGGACCGCTATGGCGGCATATTGTCCGTACAGATTGCCTGCCTTGGCATGGAGCTTGTCAAGGATTCGATATATCGTGCCCTCCTGGACGTACTTGCCGGGATGGGAGAGGCTGTCACCGGCATTTATGAGCGGAATGACATTTCACTCCGCGCCAGGGAAGGGCTGCCGGAATATAAAGGCTGGTACCGTATTGATGGTATGCCGGTTCCTGAAAATGCCGTTACCGAGATATGCGAAAACGGCATACGATACCTTGTGGATGTGGAAAATGGCCAGAAAACCGGTTTTTTTCTTGACCAAAAGTGCAACCGTGCCGCTGTAGCGCGGATTGCAAAAGGCAAACGGGTGCTGGATTGCTTTACCCATACCGGTTCCTTCGGACTTAATGCGGCATTGTGCGGAGCCGAACATGTGACATGCGTTGATATCTCTCAGTCAGCCATTGACATGGCAAGAGAAAACGCAGTTAGAAACGGCCTCGACGGGAAGATGGATTTTCTTTGCGGGGACGTGTTTGACCTGTTAACCGGGCTTGTGGAACAGAAATGCCGGGATTATGACTTTATCATCCTTGATCCCCCTGCCTTTACCAAATCCCGCAATACCGTACAGGATGCCGCCCGCGGATATAAGGAAATAAATATGAAGGCAATGAAGCTGCTGCCCCGGGGTGGATACCTGTCCACCTGCAGCTGCAGCCACTTCATGACGGACGAATTGTTCCGCAAAGTACTTACAAGCGCGGCTAAGGATGCATCAGTATCCCTAAGGCAGATTGAGGCCCGGCGGCAAGCTCCTGATCATCCGATTCTTTGGAATGTACCTGAGACCGATTACCTTAAATTCTATATCTTCCAGGTTGTATAAACAGGCGTAAAGCACATAGGATAATCATTTAAGGATATTCCTGTTAATAATAAACAAAAGGATTTGTCAAGACATAGCTCTTGACAATTTTTTTTTATAATCTAAAGTAGAAGGTAGGGATAGGGTATGCGCCGGATATTTATTTCTGCCGTTTTTACCCGCTTGCAGATAAGTACCGGCGTTTGAAGTGAGGTGCTTATTACTTATGGTTATTACACTTGTTAATGACACCTTTAACATTAACAACAACGGAATCACCATTTCAGCAATGCAGTTTGCGGAAGCGCTTTCGAAGCGCGGCCATACCATTCGTATAATTACATGCGGTGACCCGTCCAAAAGCGGCAAGGACCCTGACACCGGTTTTGAGATATTTTATCTTCCCGAGCTTAGGATTCCGATTGCAACCTGGCTTGCTCACAAGCAGCATACGCTGTTTGCCAAGCCCGTTCATTCCATCCTGGAAAAAGCGATATCAGGATCCGATGTGGTACATATCTACCAGCCCTGGTGGCTTGGAAGCACAGCGCAAAAAATTGCGAAACGGATGAAGATACCTTCTGTGGCGGCTTTCCATATACAGCCCGAAAACATTACATATAATATCGGGCTTAAATGGTTTTCACCGGCTGCCCACTTCATATATTTTTTATACAATATACTCTTTTACAGAAGGTTTGCACATATCCACTGCCCGTCAAAATTCATAGCAGCACAGTTAAGAAGCCATGGGTACAAGGCACGTCTGCATGTTATCTCAAACGGCGTCCATCCGGCATTTTGTCCTTCCGTAAAGCCTAGGGAGCATAACTCCGACGTGATTAAGCTTCTGATGGTCGGCAGGCTCTCTCCTGAGAAAAGGCAGGACATCCTGATTCGTGCTGTAAAAAAATCCCGTTATGCCAATCGCATACAGATTTACTTCGCAGGCAGCGGCCCCTGGGAAAATAAGCTCCGCCGTATGGGCAGGAAGCTTCCCAACCCGCCGGTATTCGGGTATTACAGCCGCAGCGACCTGATAAAGCTTATAAATGACTGCGACCTGTATGTCCATACCTCGGATGTTGAAATAGAAGGCATATCCTGTATAGAAGCTATAACCTGCGGGCTTGTTCCGGTGATTTCCGACAGTAAACGCAGCGCCGCAACACAGTTTGCCCTGGGTCCCGAACATTTATTCAAGGCGGGTTCTCCCCGTTCCTTGGCTGAAAAAATTGATTATTGGCTGGATAATCCTCAGCTTCTTATGGAAGCCCGGGAGAAATACCTGCGCTTTGCAAAGCAATACGCCTTGGACCGCAGCATCAGAAGAATCGAAAGTGTATACTCTTCCATGTCCGCAAAAGGTAAGAACCAGTATTATCACAGTTTTCTTTTCCGATTTCTTACCCGCTTGTTCCAGGCAGGAATAGCCTCTCCCCTCCTGCTGCTCTGGACGCGCTTCGTCCTGGGAGTCAAGGTCTATGGAAGAAAGAACCTTCGCGGAATAAAGAGCGCGCTTACGGTATGCAACCATGTGCATATGCTGGACAGTGCCCTGGTTGCCCTGGCATTTTACCCCCGCAGGGTAGTCTTCCCGACTATACCTCAGAATTTAAATACCCTTTGGCCTGGCAAGCTTGTACGGGTACTTGGTGGAATAGCCATACCTGAGAATATCATGGAATTGAAAACCTTCTTTGACGAGATGGAATTTTTGCTTATGAAAAACAATATCGTGCATTTCTTCCCTGAAGGGGAATTAAAGCCCTACGATACCAGCCTGCGCAGCTTCAAAAAAGGCGCATTCCTTCTTGCCGCCCAGGCACGGGTACCGATTGTCCCTATGACAATCACCTTTGAAACCCCGAAAGGACTAATAAAACTCATAAGAAAAAAGCCAGTCATGCGGCTTAAAATAGGAAAACCCATTTATCCGGTTGACACCGACCTTGATGTCGACACACGGCTCAGGATGATAGCCGCCCGTGAGCAGATGGAGGGGCTGTAAAATAAAGACATATGGCATGAAGCAGGCTGCCGTTATATCGCCTCAAGAACAGCATCCACGAAATTCTTCCATACATATTTTTCTGATACTTCCATGCAACCGTTTTCAGCTATTGATTTAGCCAGATTATCATCTTCAAGTATTTTATGCACTTGATCCGGCAGCTTGTCCAGTTCATCCAGGGAATAAAAAACGATGTTCTTCCAGTTGGTGAAGTTCTCCTCAAGCCAGGTGCTGGTATCGGTCAGGCATACCGACTTAAGCAAAAGCGAGTTGAATACCCTGTCGTGGGTGCCTCTTTTAAACCCTGGCATGACATTAAGGCATATCTTGGCATTCTCCATATAATCAAAGGTGGCCTTGAAAGGAATCCTGTCACCCAGGATATTCAGCTTCTGCGCGTCTTTTACAGGGAAATTGCTCCATCCTCTCCCCAATACGGAAACCTCAATGCCCGCTTCCAACAGCGCATTTATCACAGCCTCACGGTAGTGCATACGGACCATCCAGTCAAGGGGCTCCGCGAATCTCATTAGGGATTTGAAGAAATCCACAGAAAGCTGCATGTTCCGGTTTGATAAGGTTTCATTTAACGCCTGTTCCACGGTAATTTTGCTGTCAGCAAATAGATACTCCGCTGCCTCCATATAAATATCAAACAGCATAGTATTGCCAACCAGTTTTCTAATCTCATTTATGTAGCCTTCAGGCTTATAATAGGTTCCACAGAACAGCAGCCGGTACTTTCTGTCTTCATAAGGAATCAACGGCCGGTTCGGCAAAGTACCCGCGTGAGGCAAAAACCTGACATTTTCTATATTTGGGAAATACCGCTTCGTGTATTCCACGTGGTCCATGTCGGGGCAGAATTGTATATACTTCTTTGGGGGATGTTCCATAGTGGGATGAAACCTGAAGGGCGGATCCATAAGAATATTGACAACATGGCTGTCAAGCATATTCCAGAAATCAATATGCATTTTTTCGTTAATACCCAGCCTGTCGATACATATGACCAGGTCAAGTCCCTTTTCACAAAACTGTATCATCCCCTCGGCCGAGTGTTCGCCTTCCTGTGAAAAATTCTTCAGGTCCCAAATGTAAGTCTCAAAACCCCTGTTAACCAACTCGTTGTTGATTTCATCCGTGAAATAATTGAATGATTCTATTCCGCTGTAAAATAGTAAAACACGCATCGCTATTCTCCTGATATATTTACTCCTTAATATAGTTGTCACAATACCTCACTGCTTCATAATTTGCATAATGACATCATAACCCGACCTGATTAATCGGCTGCAATATGCACCATTTAATAATAATATATCCGATTTCAGATACCCTCTGCAATATAAAAATAGCCCAACTTGATAAAGCAGGGCTATTATACAGATTCATTTGAATTCGACATTGTTTCTTTTCAGAAAAGCCTTATCATTTCCATAACGGCAAGCCAGCTCTTCGTCATTCTCCAGAAACATCCGATACTCTTCCATCGATATTTTACCGGGCTTTGTTCTCTCATATATTGCAAGGTTCCAGGTATGTTTGCATTTCACACACTGATATATCAGCCACACATCCACCTTCTTACCGTTGGCATTAACCCTGAATCTTCCCGTATTTGCGAATTGCCTCTTCTTTCCGCAGCTTCCGCATCGATGGTATACTCTTAATGTGTTACAATATTTCATCTGATCCCCGGCTTTCCGGAGTATCAGAGCTTTTATGCTTTCTTATAATTCTTTGAATGCTTTTTTCTGTAAGGAAATATTCTCTGGATAAATCCTTAATGGATGTACCGTTTCTATATTTCCTTATGATATCCTGGTTTCTGCGCTCAAGAACCACTCTTGTATCCGTACCGTCTCCCCAGTTCTTCTTTCCCCTAGACGGAATATAAATGGACTCTCCGGAGACATATTCCTGAACAAGAGCCAGCAATTCCATGGGCAGAACATCTTCTGCTCGTAAATAGCTCATGATAATCCTCCTGATTTAGTATTGCTTTAAGGATTCATCTGAGCTTTGTATTTGGTTTTTTTCAAGCTCAGACTACTGAGCTGTTACATACCTTCTTTTCATACAATTACTTCCCCTTTCATGATTTTCTTTATTCTACCATATTTTGATCCGGGCTCCAACCTCAAGTTTGATTAGAAACAAACATGTTCCGTATACCGTCCAATACAGAACGATTCAACGAGCTAATGGCACTATATGCGCATTTTTCCGACAATAACAATACATATAATATGTGGGTCAGGAATCCCCGTTTCCGTTGAAAACATATCTGTACCTTTCTTTATCAATCTTTTTGAAACCAATATCGGTAAACATTTTTATGCTTTGCTTGTTAAAATCATATATTTCAGCATCGACATGCTTTAACCCGATATCGGAAGCCCGTGACAGTATCGCAGCAACCGCTTTTCTCCCGATATGCCTGTTTTGATACTCCTTACACACGACTATGGCAATCTTTCCATCACACAATGATATGTCCCCTACCAAATGAAACCTGCCATTTTCTTTATACTTAATATAATAGCATTCACCTCTTGACGAAAGGTATTTATACATCCTGCAAAGGCGTTCCTTATCATACGGGTAATCAATATTATCCACCTGTTTGCACAATGCCGGGTCCTGATACCATTGCAATGTGCGCTTATAATAGGGATAATACCTGACAAGGGAAAGCCTTTCATCAACTATTATTTCTTTGGGTTGAGAAATTCCTTTTATCATATGATACCTGTACTCCTAATAAACCGCATAATGAACTTGACATATTTGCGTTCTCAAATTGCTTATAATCCGAATTTATCCTTGATATACTACAAAACGAATGTCTCCCTCGGCGTCCGGCGGGGGAATCTGTCGGTATCCATCAGCATCCGGTTTGCCGACCTATCTTCTTATACAATTCAATTATGTAACGCATCTGAAAACGCTTTCGATAATAACTAATATTATATCAGATATCTTTAATTTGAACAAATGTTCAATAAAAGAGGATAGCGTAACTTTACTGTAGGAAATAAAAAGGCAGAGTTCACCAAAGATGTGTTAATAGAAATCACTTTAAATATACCTTTTTATCTACTATTTTACAAGCCCCAGATATGTGCATTAAACC
>Ga0134104_1000640_pt1 | contig 39024 bp, 28 predicted proteins | sample 15_3_2metaG_FD_94455 | JGI IMG/M metagenome (GOLD analysis project Ga0134104, IMG submission 94455) | Switchgrass degrading microbial communities from high solid loading bioreactors in New Hampshire, USA - 15_59_3.3_214_A2 metaG | ecosystem: Engineered > Bioreactor > Semi-continuous > Anaerobic...
TAAGGAAATGTCTGGTAAGAAATAGAAAAATATATACACCTTACCGTAAGTTTTGCTCTAAGCATCACTAAAAATTAACAGTAGGGGGATTGAATACTTTTGAATGTCATTGTATGCGTGAAACAGGTTCCTGGAACCAATGAGGTCAAGATAAACAAAGAAACCAATACTATAATAAGAGAAGGTGTTGAAGCTATTCTTAATCCCTTTGACGCCTATGCGGTGGAAGAAGGCTTAAGAATTAAGGATAAAACCGGCGGAAAAGTCACTGTAATTAGTATGGGCATTCCTTCCGTAGTTGATATGCTGAAAGAAACTATTGCCCTGGGAGCAGATGAAGCTGTACTTCTAAGTGACAGAGCTTTTGCAGGTGCAGACACTCTTGCCACCTCCTATGCCCTTTCAATGGGTATAAGAAAAATAGGCAACTATGATCTGGTTATTTGCGGAAAACAGGCTTCAGACGGTGATACGGCACAGGTCGGACCAAGTCTGGCTGAAAAACTGAATATTCCCCATGCAACCAATATAAGAAAAATTGAAGAGTTAAAGGAAGGTTATATAAGATGTCAGCGGCTCACTGATGATGGTTACGAAATAATTGAAATGTCACTTCCTGCTGTCATTACGGTTGTTAAGGAGATAAACGAACCAAGGCTTCCTTCACTAAAAGGCATGATGAAAGCTAAGAAAGCAACTATACCTGTATGGACTGCTGCTGATATAAATGCTGATACTGAACGCTGCGGTTTGAAAGGTTCTCCAACACAGGTAATAAAAACCTTTGTACCTGTGCATGAAATAAAAAGTGAGCTAATCGAGGGTAAACCTTCCGAGCAGGCTTCAAAGCTTGCAGAGAAGCTGCTTTCAATGCGATTTATAAAGTGTGTGTAGGGGGTAAAAATATGGTAAACATTAGAATAATTGCAGAAAAGTGTATTGGTTGCAAAATTTGTATAAGAAATTGCCCTTTCGATGCTATAAAAGTGGAAAATAAAAAAGCTTTTATTCTCGAAAACTGTACTCTCTGTGGTTCATGTGTTTCATCCTGTAAGTTTGAAGCTATTGAATTTGAAAGGGATGAAAATAAAGGCACTGTTGATTTATCGTCATATAAAGGTGTATGGGTATTTGCAGAACAGAAAAACGGGGTTCCTGCTCAAGTGTCTTATGAACTGTTAGGCGCAGGCAGAAAGCTCGCTGATCAGCTTAATGTATCTTTGTCAGCTGTTATCGTAGGAAGTAATCTCGATGATGCTATAAAAGAGCTAATAGCTTATGGAGCAGACAATGTTTATGTAGTTGACAATCAGGCACTTAAGGACTACAACGATGAACTGTACTCTGATGTACTCACCCAGCTAATTCAGCAATATAAGCCGGAAATTGTGCTCATGGGTGCAACAACATATGGCCGCTCCCTCGCACCAAGAGTATCTTCAAGATTGAATACCGGGCTAACAGCTGATTGTACCGGTTTGGAAATAGATACTGAAAAGAGGCTCCTCTTACAGACAAGACCTGCTTTTGGCGGAAATCTCATGGCTACAATTACGTGTCCGAACCATCGTCCCCAGATGTCAACTGTACGTCCTAAAGTTATGAAACCACTTGACAAAGATGTTTCGAGAACAGGGCAAATAATAAGGCCGGAAATTAAACTACCTGATGAAATACACACAAAAGTCATCGAAACTGTTTCTACAGCATGTGAAATGGTTAATCTCACAGAAGCAGATATTATTGTATCTGCCGGCAGAGGCATAGGTGATCCAAAAAACATAAAACTGGTTGAAGAGCTTGCTCAAGTTCTCGGAGGTGCAGTAGGTGCTTCCCGTGCGGTAGTTGATGCAGGATGGATCGAATACAGCCATCAGGTTGGTCAAACCGGTAAAACAGTTTGCCCTAAAGTCTATATTGCTTGCGGGATATCCGGAGCTGTCCAGCATCTTGCTGGTATGTCATCTTCCGATACTATTATTGCAATAAACAATAACCCTGACGCACCAATATTCAAAATAGCAACCATAGGAATTGTTGGCGATGTTCTGGAAATACTTCCCCTTCTTATAAATGAATTTAAAGCACGGTTGGGAAAATAAATCCAGGAAGACAAATTTCAATTTGATACTTAAAACATAACTAATTTAAATGTAAAATTTAAATAAATAAACCATAATAAATAAGCAAATCACAATAGTTAAGTAAACTACTATAATTAACTAAGTAAACTACAATAATTAAGCATTTAAGGCAAAAAGAATAACAGCATATTTTGGAAATGCTCCTCTTATAATAGACAGTTAAAATAATAAAACTGTTTACCGTAAGGAGGAGCATATCATTTTTATAATAAGCCGTTTTTTAACTCAGCATATTTTTAGCTCAGCATCAGAAATATGCAGTTTGTTTGCTAAAAGCATGTAGTTTATATGATATCCTAACAGTTTAAATATAATAGCTTATTTATAATAGTTTATTAAAACGTACAAATACTAATTATACTAATAAAATACTAACGACATATGCTCAATTGACAGATGCTCAATTTCAATAATTCGTATCGTTTATCCTGTTTATGACTGTATCAATTACCTCATAGCCAAAGCCCCTGTGTTGTAAGAATGAATATATTCTCTTCTGAATTTTTTGATCTCTGGTATCATATTTCCCGAATTTTTTTCTCACAATACTTTCTGCCAGAACAGTTTCATCTGGCCTCCAATCTTTCATAACTTCATCTATATCAGCTTCTGAAATTCCTTTAGCCATAAGCTCAAATTTTATTAACTTTTTTGACTTTGGCTTAAGTTTAGCCCGATCGTAAATATACTTCTGAGCATAGAGCCTGTCATTAATATAGCCCATGGATTTGAGCTCATCTGTTACCTTTTGGGTAACATTTTTATCAAAACCCTTTTCCATTAGTTTTTTGGCAACTTCCATCTCACTTCTCAATCTGAGAGCAAGAAATTTAACTGCCTCTGACTTTGCCCTGCGGAAATTCACTTCTTCTTTTATGTGATTTATTTCCTCATTTGTTATGTCCCTTTTTTCATACAAGTTAAGAGTGATAAAATCCTCTTCTGATATTGAAAAGGAATATTCTCCATCAACATATACAGAAAACATATCTTTACGTTTCTTATTTCTTTCAACAGAAGTAATCCGCATTATTCCACCTTTACCTGAAAGATTTTTTATCACTTAAAGCTACACATTCTATTCATCGTCTTCAACTACATGTGCGTCAATACTGTTTACAAAAGCCTGGCCAAAATTTTCACGTATTTTATTTTCTATTTCCTTCATTACGTCTGGGTTCTCTTTCAGATACTGTTTTACATTTTCTCTTCCCTGTCCCAATCTCTGGTCTTTATATGAAAACCATGAACCACTCTTATTAATTATATCAAGTGATACTGCAACATCAAGTATGCTTCCTTCTTTTGATATGCCTTCTCCATATATTATATCAAATTCAGCTTCCTTAAAAGGAGGAGCAACCTTATTCTTAACTACCTTAACCCTTGTCCTGTTGCCTATAATTTCGTTGCCCTGCTTGAGGGTATCTATTCTTCTAACGTCGAGCCTTACTGAAGAATAAAACTTTAATGCCCTTCCACCGGGCGTAGTCTCGGGATTGCCAAACAATACCCCTACTTTTTCTCTCAATTGGTTTATAAATATAGCTGTTGTATTTGATTTGCTTATCACACCTGCAAGCTTTCTCAAAGCCTGTGACATTAGCCTTGCCTGCAAACCTACATGGCTATCTCCCATTTCCCCGTCTATTTCAGCTTTTGGTACAAGTGCTGCAACGGAGTCCACAACTATTACATCTATTGCTCCACTTCTAACAAGTGCTTCAGCAATTTCCAGAGCTTGTTCACCTGTATCAGGCTGGGAAACAATCAGATTTTCTATATCAATACCAATCTTTTTAGCATATACAGGGTCCAGGGCGTGTTCGGCATCTATAAACGCTGCTTCTCCCCCGTTCTTTTGCGCTTCTGCAATTATATGCAATGCAACTGTTGTTTTACCGGAAGATTCAGGACCAAATATCTCTACTATTCTTCCACGTGGTACCCCGCCTACACCAAGAGCTATATCAAGTCCTATGGCGCCGGTAGATATTACATCGACGTTCAGATGGCTGTTCTCGCCCAGCTTCATAACGGCACCTTTTCCAAACTGCTTTTCTATTTGTCCCAATGCCATCTCAAGTGCTTTCTTCTTCTCAATCATATATACGGAATCCTCCTTTGAGCATTCATAATCGAACGTTTGTTCTATAGTAATTATATCTTATAACAATAGAACAGTCAATAGTTAATTGCAAATTTTTTACAATTTATTCCGTATTAATGTCTTTCTTTCGTATTAATGTCAATCTTCATGTTCTTTTTCCATTTTATCACAAATACGTTATGAATGATTGTCATTTTCTTTCCATTCGAGTATCTTTCTCCGTATCATATCAAATGCGTGAAGACACGTGATACGCCGTATTTTACCGCGATCACCCGTTAACCTCAGTTCTTTTACACTAATATCATATTTATCTGCCAGAGCAATATATACAAGTCCTACAGGTTTTTCTGCAGTTCCTCCTCCAGGGCCTGCTATGCCTGTTACAGCCAAGCCTAAATCAGTACCGGAAACATTTCTGATGCCCTCAGCCATTTCTCTGGCAGTTTCCCTGCTAACAGCTCCGTATTTTTCCAATGTCTGTCTCTTCACTCCCAGGTTTTCAATCTTGGCTTCATTGCTGTAAGAAACAATTCCCCTGTTAAAGACTTTTGAAATGCCTGGTATATCCGTTAACCTGCTGGAAATCAGCCCTCCTGTGCACGATTCCGCAGTAGCTATCGTCACATTATTTTGCAGCAGGAGCTCAGCAGCCACTTCCTCAAGGTTTTTATTTTCAGTGCTGTATATATAATCACCAAGTCTTCGTTTGATTTCATCTTCAACAGGCTTTATTATTTCCTCACCGTCGCATGTATTATTTTCATTTTTATATCTGGCTGTGAGTCTCAGTGTCACTTCTCCCTCTTTGGCGTAAGGCGCTATTGTCGGATTTGACTGCTTTTCCACCAAATCCATTATCAAGTCTTCCATTGCAGATTCGCCGATTCCAAAGATTCTCAAGAACTTGGAAGTAAGCTTGTATTGAGACTTGCTTGCGAAGTATGGAATAACAGTTTCCTCAAACATCGGTTTCATTTCTGATGGCGGGCCGGGCAGCATTATAACAACTTTTTCATCTTTTTCAATGATGCATCCTGGAGCAGTGCCGTTGCTATTTTTAACAACAATGCAGTTTTCAGGCAGATAGGCCTGTTTTATGTTGTTATCAGTCATTTTCCTGTTCATTTTTTTAAAATAGGCCTTCATTGTATCAAGGATATCCTCGTGGAGAACCAGTTTCAACCCTAACACATCAGCAACAGTTTCCTTTGTCAGATCATCCTTTGTTGGTCCGAGTCCACCGGTCATTATAACCACATCTGAACGTTCAAGAGCTATATTAAGACATTTGCGGAGCCTTTCCGGATTATCTCCTACTACACTATGATAATAAACATTTACTCCGACTGAAGGAAGTCTGCTGGAAATGTACTGCGCATTTGTATTTGTAATCTGTCCCATAAGTAGCTCAGTTCCGACTGCGAGTATTTCAGCATCCATAAATTCATCTCCCTATTAAAATAATATGATTTTATTATAGCAGTTTTTTTATATTAGAAACAATTTGATTATATTACTTTTATTATACATTTGCCTAAAAAATGATTGCAAAAATCTAAATTGTTTAAGCTGGTAAAATAAAGGTATATATTTATTAAAAAGGAAAGTTATTATATGGGAAAAATAAAATATTAATCTTCAGTCAACAATAATTATAAGACTGGAGATTTACAGGGGGAATTTACTAATGCCACTGAATGATGTTAAAAAAGTTGCAATAATCGGAGCCGGTTTTGTTGGAGCAACCAGCGCATACACGCTTATGTTGAGCGGATTGGTTACAGAACTGGTATTGATAGATGTTAATAAGAAAAAAGCTGAAGGCGAAGCAATGGATCTTAACCACGGAATGCCGTTTGTAAGTCCTGTCAGAATATATACAGGCGATTACAGCGACTGTGCCGGTGCCGACATAGTTATTATTTCTGCTGGTGCCAACCAAAAACCAGGTGAGACAAGAATAGACCTTGTCCATAAAAATACGGCGATTTTTAAAGAAATAGTGAGTAATGTAGTCAAGTATAACAATAATTGTATCCTGCTTATACTGACAAACCCGGTTGACATACTTACTTATGTTACCTATAAAATATCCGGATTTCCCAAAAACAAGGTCATTGGCTCCGGAACAGTTCTGGACACGGCACGTTTCCGCTATCTTTTGGGTGATCATGTCGGAGTAGACTCAAGAAACGTCCATGCATACATTCTTGGAGAACATGGTGACACGGAAGTTGCAACATGGAGCCTTACAAACATAGCCGGAATTCCTATGGAAAAGTATTGTACTGATTGCCACTGCTGTGAGCAGCATATAACACGCGACAATATTTTTAATGAAGTAAAAAATGCAGCCTATAAGATAATTGAAAGCAAAGGTGCCACATATTATGCTGTTGCACTGGCTGTAAAAAGAATTGTCGAAGCCATAGTAAGGGATGAGAATTCCATTTTGACTGTTTCAAGCCTGCTCGAAGGTCAGTATGGTCTTTCAGATGTCTGCCTGAGTGTACCTACTGTTGTAAATAAGAATGGTATAGGAAAAATTGTCGATGTTCCATTAAGTGAAGAAGAAAGAGAGTTGTTGGTTAAGTCTGGGAATTCGTTGAAAAAAATAATTAGTGAACTGAATATTTAACTATTTTACCAATAAAACTTTCAATACCGTAATATTTACTTATGATACCTTTTTTATCGATATCTTTTTATTGATACTTTTATTTAAAAGTTGCCGGTAAAGCGCAAACCTCATAAAAGATTGCTGCTTTACCTTTTTTTATATATCTTTATTTATATTTCTTTCGTATTAAACTTATTTTAATATTTATTAAACCTATTTAAAAATGTTTTAGTTTATAATACTATATATATAAGTAATAAACATCCATAAGAAGCAAAACATACATAAGAAACAAATTAATGTCGATTATAGTCTAACAAGAAATAGATATATAAAAAACAGAAATATAAATTTTAATGCAAAAATGATAAATAACTTATGAAAAAACTCAAAGGTGAATTATATGATAAACGTTGGTATTGCTAAAAACAGAAGTATCGCCGACAAGATTATTGGCAATATTGAAAAGGTTATAGTCGGTAAAAGAAACATAGTCGAACTAACACTCATTTCGTTGATTTGTGGTGGGCACATATTGATTGAAGATGTTCCGGGGGTGGGCAAAACAAGTCTGGCATACTCCCTTGCCAAGTCAATAAACTGTTCTTTTAACAGGATACAATTCACCCCGGATGTTATGCCATCAGACATTACTGGTTTTTCAATGTATAACCAAAAAACAGGCGAATTCGAGTTCAGACCTGGTTCAATAATGAGCCATATTGTTCTTGCAGACGAAATTAACAGGGCGACACCCAAGACTCAGTCCAGCCTTCTTGAAGTAATGGAAAAAGGCCAGGTTACAGTGGATGGTGTTACTTATAAAGTTCCGGCACCATTTATGGTACTTGCTACTCAAAACCCTGTGGAATATCATGGTACCTATCCCCTTCCGGAGGCACAGCTGGACAGGTTTTTTATGAAGATATCCATCGGATACCCTTCTCCGGCAGATGAAACGGAAATACTAACCAGGTTTCAGGTTGATGACCCGCTGGATAAACTAATGCCGGTAGTTGAAACAGAGGATATCATCCGTTTGCAATCAGAAGTTAAAAATGTATACATTGATAAGTCGCTTAGCAGGTACATAGTTGATATAATAAATGAAACAAGGACACATACGGATATTGCCATCGGATCAAGTCCGCGCGGTTCGCTTTTCCTGCTGCGGGCAGCACAGGCATGGGCTTTATACAATAAAAGAAGCTTTGTGATTCCCGATGACATTAAGAAAATGGCCGTCCCTGTTATCTCCCATAGAATTATACTAAAACAGGAGTCGAAATTGAGGGGCCACAACAGTGAAAATATAATAACAGAAATAATTAACAAAATAAAAGTACCTGTGGTGGACCGTCATGAGGCTTAATAGGATTATATACTTTGTTCTCCTGTTCATGTCCTTTGTTTTTGTATATTTTTATGGGGGAAGAGTACCTTATATGTTTTTTTACCTGGTAACCGCACTTCCCATAGTCTCACTGCTCTACACTGTTATTTTATGTTTTAGTTTTACCAGCAGGGGGAAAATAGAAAATAACCGTGTCTTCAAAGGGACAAAGACAAATTATATTTTTAAAATATGCAATAAAAGCCCTTTTTTATATCCGTATATACATATTGAATTCCTGGAATCTGCAAAGTTGCTGTCGGAAGATTTAAGGTCCAGGATTTTCTCCCTTCTGCCTTTCGGCAGAAAGACGTTGTGTTTTGAACTGGACTGCAAATACAGAGGAGTTTTTGATATTGGTATAAAGTCAATAGAATTCAGGGATTTTCTTGGCATTTTCAGTTTTAAGCGTAAACCTAAAAGACATAATAATATAATAGTATATCCAAATGTAATCATCCTTGAATCCTTTTCCCCTGTACTTGTTCTTTTATCCGAGTCCAACCTGCCGTCTGGGAGCTCAGATATGGAAGATACTGATGTAATCTCTGAAATAAGGCCTTATTCATATGGGGACAATCCAAAAAGAATTCATTGGAAACTGACTTCCAAGCTTTCAAACCTGATGGTTAAGAAATACCAGAATAATTACAACAATAGCATAAATATCTATATAGATATACGGAAAAACAGTTTCAAATACGCGGAAAATATTGCAATAGAGGATAAAATTGTGGAAGCTGCGTTAAGCATCATACACTACTGTTTGTCCAACAAAATGTGTACAAACATTATTTACTGTGACAACGATTATGCTAAAATTGAAGCTAATAATCCATTCATGTTTCAGGAAATATATGATGTTGTCTCAAAACTGTCTTTTTCGGGCAATACAGATATAAATCAAGTAATTGAAAGAGACCTTCAAATCAATCCCCTTCCCGAGGCAGTTATTATTGTTACCTGCAATTCTGATTTTAATCCGAGCAGCTTTGTTTTAACGCGGTATTTGCCGAAGAGAAATATAAGTTTAGTATATATTTCTCCGGATAAGTTCACGACAGGTATTGCTCATAAAGAAAAAAGCATGCCTGCTTCATTGTCTGATTCCGGAATAAACATATATAGCATAGGAATTGATGATGATATCAAAAAAATACTGGAGAAACTATGATGTCTCAAAAGTGCTGGAGAGGTGGTGACTGGGTAATGATAAGCAAAAAATACACTGGTATGCAGAGTAATAGTATTAAAAATAAAGTATTAAAAATACTCGAACACTTAGGTGATTGTGTTCTTGCTGCTCTGTTCTGTTTAAGCATGGTTTACGCAATGACCACTTCCCTGCTGTTTGAGTATTCACCTCTTCTTTTGTACGGTGTAATATTTGCTTTATTAATCATATTTTCTTTAATGTTTTTTAGCAAAACGGCAAGGATAATTTCCTTGGCATCCATATTTATATTTGCTTTATCCGTTGCCATATACTTATACAGAATAAATGGCCTGGAAGAATTCATTGAATCATCAGGAGTTTTCCTGGAATGGATCAGAAATTATACTTCCGTAGGAGCGCCGCTTATATCATCATACGCAATGATACTTACATTTTTGATATGTATCGCCGTCAGCCTTCCTGCATACTTTTTCATTATTTCCAAGTTCAATTTTTTCGTTGTGCTTTTGGGAGGAGTATATCTTTTTGTTATACAATGGATTGCAGACATTTTTGTGAGTTACCAGTCTTTTTACATGTTCTTATTTGTAATAATTATATACTACTTCCGGTACATATATCTGAAGAGCTCTTCAGGAGAAACGGCTGACCGTACATCAGTATTGCTTTTTTCCATTTTCCTGTTACCTCTGTGCGGACTGATACTATATATTGTCATGTCCTTGCCTGTAAGTGAAAAACCCATTGAATGGCCATGGCTGGATGACAAAGTATTGGCAGCTATTAATTCTGTGAAAAACAGATTCAGCTACCAGACTTTTGACAGGTTCTCCATTGATTATGTGGGATTTGATGATGGAGATAACAAGCTTGGCGGAAGTGTTAACAGCGACGGTACTCCCGTGCTGAAGGTTAAGACCCCCAAAAGGATTTATCTAAAAGGTTCAGAAAAGGATATCTATGACGGTTCATCCTGGAAATCCAGCAGTGAAGAAAATAAACTCCTGTTACCTTATGCTTATGAGTCAGTAGATACTTCTTCCCCATACCTGGACACCCTTGAAATGGAAATAGGACTGTTTCTTTTTACCGGTGACCCATATGTTCTTGACATGCACACTGAAGAAATTAACATTGACATCCAGTTTCTTAATTTGAAAACTCCATGTATTTTTGCACCTGTCAAAATTATAGGCATTGAATGCAATGACAGTAGCCCTGTAAGCATCTTCCATAACGGAAATGGTATTCTATATACTGGCGATTATATGAGCAAAGGCTTTGAATATACAATTAAAATGCGGTCCGTTGACCTTAATGATGATGCGGTAAAAGCACTTCTTGAAAAAAGCCATAGGGGCTTAATAGAAAAGGAAGCCAGGAAATTACGACAGCGCTATAAGTATTCACCCTATTCATCTTATACACGGAAAATTGAAATTGATAATTATGCTTTTAGGAGGAACGGAAAAACATTCCTTCTAAATGATGAAATTATTTCAGCACTGCAGGAAAACTCTGACAGAATATACTCGAGATATCTTCAAATCCCAGATACCCTTCCAGACAGAGTCAAACAGCTCGCTTATTCATTAACTATTAATGCAGAAAATGGTTATGAAGCAGTAAGATCCATTGAGAACTATCTTTCTTCAACAAATTTCCGCTATACTCTTACACCCGAACCTATGACTGAGGACAGGGATTTCGTAGATTGGTTTCTGTTTGAATCAAGAGAAGGGTACTGTACTTACTATGCAACAGCTATGGCAATCCTTACACGCTGTATAGGCATTCCTGCGAGATACGTAGAAGGATATACACTGCCATCGGAACAAAATAGCGATGGAACATACACAGTTACAAATGAACAAGCCCATGCATGGGTTGAGGTTTATTTTGAGGGCTTTGGCTGGCTGCCATTTGAACCTACTCCCGGATATAACACATACAGTTCCGGACCGGTATCATCTGATAGGACAAACCTTAATAATCAGCATAACGACCCGACAGTAACATTGCCAAGTAATAATGATTCCAACAGTACGGACAGCTTTTCTGAGAATCAGCCTGCGGTTACGAATATTCCTGCTGAGAATCATATAAAGCTCAACATTCTGACTCTTTCACTATTTGTATTAGCTTTTCTTCTGTTTGTGCTGTCTGGCATAATTTTCATCAATTTTCTAAGAAGAAGAACAAGGTTGAGAAATATTTACAACGCTTTACCGAGGCAAAGCGTCCTTTTGATGTATGGCCATATACTGGACCTTCTTTCTTTACAAGGGTTTGTACTGCAACCGGGTGAGACACCTCTTGAGTATTCAGACAGAATTGAAGGATGTCTGTTTCCAAAATCCTCATTAAAAAGGATAACAGATATTTTCCTTGAAGCCAGATATGGAAAATCAGATATGCATGAAAGTGTAAAATTTGAAGTCTTTAGTTTTTATAAATTCTTCTTAAATGATATAAAAAGAAAATTTGGCAATAAAAAGTACTGGATATATAAAAATATCCTTGGAAAGCTATAGCATTAGAGAGAACTATAGCATCAGAATGATGTATAAAAGATATAACGCAAATAATGCATAAAAACTAAAGCATTAAAACGATGCGGCCGACATTCTAAAACAGAATGCTGTTCTAAAATGCCGGCTTTACATTAAATGCACAGAACTACAAATTATATACCTCTTCTGACGAAAGCACCTTTATATTCATATTCTTAAGCAGCTCTATAGCTTTTTCCGGTTCTTCTACCCTCAATATGACAAGAGCGTCTGAAGAGGATTTTCCTACAAAGGCATACATGTATTCAATACCAACTGAGCCATTCTTCAGTACTTCAAGAGCAGATGCCAATCCACCGGGTTCATCAGGGACTGCTATTGCAATAACACTTGTGCAACTAACAGTAAACCCATTTTCAACAAGCACTTTTTCTGCCTGTTCCGGTTTGTTGACTATGAGTCTCAATACGCCAAAGTCAGTAGTATCTGCAATTGACAGCGCACTTATGTCAATATCATGGGAGCCGAGTATTTTGGTTACTTCTGCAAGCCTTCCTGATTTGTTTTCAAGAAATACCGATATTTGCTTTACCAACATAACACTTGCTCCTTTCTTATATTTTTCTCCTGTCTATGACTCTTTTAGCTTTTCCTTCACTTCTTTCAATGGATTTGGGTTCTACAAGTTTTACTTCTGCACTTATTCCCAGAGTAGATTCTATTTCCTTTCTTATCTTTCTCTCTATGTCTTCCAGTTTTCTGATCTGGTCGGAAAACATTTTTTGATTTATTTCAACCCATATTTCAAGGACATCAAGTCTTCCAATCCTGTCTACTATTATCTGGTAGTGAGGTGCTACATCACCAAACTCAAGCAATACACTTTCAATCTGGGACGGGAATACGTTGACTCCTCTGATAATTAGCATATCGTCCGTTCTACCGGTGACTTTATTCATTCTTACAAGAGTTCTTCCGCAATCACACTTTTCATAAGTAATGGAAGAAATATCCCTTGTTCTGTATCTAATAAGAGGAAGCCCATCTTTTGTAATCGTAGTGAAAACAAGCTCTCCGGTTGAACCAGGAGGCAGTACTTCTTCTGTTTGAGGATCTATTATTTCAGGTATGAAATGGTCCTCCTGTACATGGAGACCGCATTTACATTTACATTCAGTCGCTACACCGGGTCCCATGACCTCGCTTAATCCATATATATCTATTGCCAATATTCCAAGCCTCTCCTCTATCTCTTTGCGCATATTCTCAGACCACGGCTCAGCACCAAAAACACCGGCTTCCAATTTCAGATCGCTTTTTGTCAGACCCTGAGCCTCTATCTCCTCAGCAAGATAAAGTGCATATGAAGGTGTACATGCAAGTAACGTGGTTCCAAAATCCTTCATTATCTGAATCTGTCTTTTTGTATTTCCTACCGAGGCTGGTATCACTGAAGCACCAATTCTTTCAGCACCATAATGCACACCAAGCCCGCCTGTAAAGAGGCCATAACCATATGCCACCTGTATAAAGGAATTCTTGTTGGCACCTGCACTAACAAGGGTTCTTGCCATTATTTCCGACCATGTGTCAATATCTTTTTGAGTATAACCAACTACAGTCTGTTTCCCGGTTGTTCCAGATGATGCGTGTATCCTGACTATCTCAGACATCGGTGCTGCAAACATTCCGTAAGGGTAATTGTCTCTCAGGTCCTGCTTATACACAAACGGAAGCTTCTTTAAGTCTTCTGTCGATTTTATGTCTCCTGGCTCCAATCCTTTTTGCTGCATTTTTTCTCTGTAGCTAGGAACGTTCTGATAGACTCTCTTTACAGTTTCAACCAAACGCTTACTCTGCAAATCTGTCATTTCATCCCTGGACATGCACTCACAAGCTGCATTCCAATACTGCATAATTTTAACCTCCCTAAAATATTCTTAATGCCTACCCATCTCCCCACGGAAATGTCTTTTAGGGATTACGGGGCACCCCCCGCCCCACACAAAAGTACACAGGCGTTTATTATTTTTATTCTTATTAGTTATATTTATGTATTCTGGCTTATCCATGTTTACATAAATCTTAACTTATATAAACCTGGATAAGCTGTTCGGCTTTATTTTTACTTAGCATTGTATTATACTTTGGTTTTTTTGTTGATTAACTACCGATTTTGCAATAACTTCTTTCTATAACAACATTTAATTAATTATTACTCTTATATTATTACGCTTGTAATGAATAGCCTTCTTCAAATGCTTTCATGTTTACATCAAGGAACCTGGAAGGAACTGTCTCTTTTAAAGCTTCCAGCCATACTTCCTTCTCTATTGAGGTGGATTTGGCCAGAACTCCAAGGAGTACAGTATTTACTGTTTTAATGTTTCCGCTTTTTTTAGCAATGCCAAGGGCATCAACAACAATCGTTTCCTTACAATTATCCTTGATTTTTTCAATAATATTTTCAGGATACTTTGCCTTTCCTATAATTACAGGCATGGGGTCAATTTTTTGCTCGTTAACAATAAATTTACCCCCACATTTCAAATATTCTGCCCATCTCATACTTTCAAGCTGTTCAAAGGAAATAATAATGTCAGCCTCTCCCTTTTCTACAAGAGGAGAATGAATCTTTTCTCCAAGTCTCACATAAGTTACAACGCTGCCTCCTCTTTGTGACATTCCATGAACTTCTGACACTTTTACATCATAGTTCTTTTTCAAAGCCACAGCTCCAAGTATTCTACTGGCAAGCAGGGTACCTTGGCCGCCAACTCCTACTATCATAATATTAAGATTTTGCACAGTTAGCACCTGCCTTTTCTATTGCATCAAATTTGCACACTTTCGTACACAATTCACATCCAACACACAGCGCATCGTTTATTTCGATACTGTTCCCCTTGTCAACTATAGCAGGACAACCGATTGTCATGCACACCTTACATTTCCTGCACTTTTCTGAGGATATCTTTAACGGACCAATGAAGGTTACGCTTCTTTTCAACAGTGCACACGGCCTCTGAGCTATAATTAACGAAGGTTCATCTGCTTCAACTTCTTCTTTTACTACCTTCTCAAATTCCTTGAGATTAAACGGATCTGCGACTCTTACCCTGTCTATGCCAATTGCATTTGCCAGTTTTACAAGGTCTACCTGCTTAGTGGGTTCACCTTTTATTGTAAATCCGGTAGTAGGATTTTCCTGATGTCCGGTCATCCCTGTTATAGAATTGTCCAGAACAATTACAGTAGAATTACCCTTATTGTATACAATATCAATAAGACCGGTTATACCGGAATGAATAAAAGTAGAATCACCGATTACTGCTACTGTTTTCCTTGAAAAATCCCTGCCTCTTGCCTTCTCCATACCGTGAGCCATGCCTATACTTGCACCCATGCATACACAAGTATCCATGGATTCAGTAGGAGGAAGAGCTCCAAGGGTGTAACATCCTATATCTCCGTTTACCGTTAGTTTTAACTTTTTCAATACATAGAATGTTCCCCTGTGCGGACAACCAGGACACATTACAGGAGGACGTACAGGTATTGCCTCATTTACAGCCACATTAGTTTCAACTTTTTCACCAAGTACTTTTTCCCTGATTATATTGGCACTCAGCTCGCCGATTACAGGAAGTAATTCTTTTCCTGTAACTTCTATACCCATTTTTTTAATCTGATTTTCAAAGAACGGTTCGAGCTCTTCAACTACATATAACTTTTTAACTTTACCGGCAAATTCCCTTATAAGCTTTTCAGGTATTGGATATACCATACCAAGTTTCAGGTATGAAACATCTCCGAAAGCTTCTTTTGCATATTGATACGAAATGCCGCTGGTAATAACGCCGATATCTGTACTTCCCCATTCTATTTTATTTAATGACGTAGTTTCAGAGAATTCCCTTAACCGGGCCATCCTTTTTTCAACTTCTACATGGCGTTTACGCGCCATACCCGGCATCATTACATATTTATTAAAATCCTTTTTATAGTCTTTCAGTTTATAATCTTCTTTTCCTTCCATTTCAACCAGACTTTGAGAATGAGATATTCTGGTGGAAAGTCTTAATATTACCGGGCAATCAAATTCTTCGCTGATTTCTAAAGCCTTCTTTACAAAATCCTTACACTCCTGGCTGTCAGATGGTTCGAGCATTGGAACTTTAGCTGACCTTGCATAGAACCTGCTGTCCTGTTCATTTTGTGAACTGTGCATGCCAGGATCATCTGCTACCACTATTACAAGACCCCCGTTTACTCCGGTATAGGATACAGTAAACAGCGGATCCGCAGCCACATTTAATCCCACGTGCTTCATTGAGCATATGGAACGCGCCCCTGCTATGGATGCACCTATGGCAACTTCCAAAGCAACCTTTTCATTTGGCGACCATTCAGAATAAATATTATCATATCTAGCTGCTATAGCTTCAGTAATTTCTGTACTTGGTGTGCCCGGATATGCTGTAGCCACAGTGACTCCGGCTTCATAAGCTCCCCTTGCCACTGCCTCGTTTCCTAACATAAGTCTTTTCATTTGCAATCCCCCGATACATAATGAAATAAATTCATTTTTATATTTAGTATGCTGTTTAATCTATTTCAACCTTTGCTCTGTCATTTTTACTAAAAGCTAAACTGCTATTGTAAAATTAATCTATTTCTTAATTGTAACATAAAAAAGCAACAAAGGCAAAGTGACAAAGGAAAAGTTTGGATTCAAAACCTATATGTCAGCTTCAGCTTCTACAAGTCTCTTCCCGTATGCCTCGTCAACATCCTTTTTAGCAAGCTTTGATGATAACAGACTTACGGCCGGTACAACAACAAGTGAAACAAGCATGGAAACAGCTCCAATATTAGGTGCATACTGAGGATTCATTCCGTATATAATTGTTCCACCTATGGAACAACCAAAACCTGTTATGAAGCCTGCCCAGGCACCGGACTTTGTTGTACCTTTCCAGTAAAGGCCGTAAACAAACGGAGCTAAAAATGCACCTGCAATAGTACCCCATGAGAAAGACATAAGTGTAAGTATTGCATTAGGAGTCAGCGCAACAACCAGCGAAAGAATGACAAATATTACGCATAACATCCTCATAATAACCATTACTAATTCCTTTTTCATTTTCGGGAAAAGAGTACCTTTTAGCAAGTCAAGGGATATGGCTGAGCTTGAAACAAGTACAAGTGATGACAGCGTTGACATTGAGGCAGAAAGCACAAGTACTATTACTACAGCCATTAATGCTTCAGGTAATGACTTTTCCAACATCATAGGAACTATCATATCAAAGTTTGCCTTCCCATTAACAACAGGAACCTGATTGTCGAGATAAACTCGACCAAAAGCTCCAACAAAATACGCTCCGCCGCCAATAAGAGCTGCAAATAGAGTAGAAACAACTGTTGCTTTTTTTATAGCATTTTCGTCTTTGATAGCATAGAATTTGTGAACCATCTGAGGCAAGCCCCAGGTACCAAGGCTGGTCAGTATAATCAATGCCAAAAGATTCAACGGCTGGTTACTGAAAACACTGACAAGGCCTGGGCCATCGCCCGGTATCTCAGACAGCTTTCTTATACCTTCTCCCAATCCGCCAACAGCAGGGTTAGCAATAACAAAAATAATCATTAGAATAATTCCTATAATCATTATTATTCCCTGTATGAAATCATTAATTGCTGTGGCAACATAACCTCCAAGGAGAAGATATATAGCAGTAAGAACTGCCATTGCGATCATACAATATACAAAGGGTATTCCGAAAGCTCTTTCAAAAAGATAGCTCAAACCCTGGTAAACTGATGCTGAATAAGGTACAAGGAAAACGAAAATAATTATAGCTGTTACTATTTTCATTGCTTTACTGCCGTATCTTTTTTCGAAAAACTCAGGCATTGTGGAAGCATTCAATTCGTGAGTCATTCTGCGAGTCCTTTTTGCAAGCACAAGCCAGGCAAGAAGGCTTCCTATAACGGCGTTACCAATTCCAACCCATGTAGCGGACAATCCAAATCCCCAACCTGTTTTTCCGGCATAGCCGATAAAAATAACTGCAGAAAAATAAGTTGTGCCGTACGCGAAAGCTGACATCCACGCCCCCATTTTGCGTCCGCCCAAAAGAAAATCCTGAACACCGGTGATTCTACGACGGCTGTATATGCCAACACCTATCATAACAGCCACAAAGAGTACAAGAAATGCATACTTAATAAACATATCCTACCATCCTTCCATACTAAATTTAATTTTTTTGAACTAAGATACTTTTCCATGCTTCCAAACTACAATGCTATAATCATCGATATAATTAATATAATACGAGAAAATAAATTTTGCAATAACAATAAGTCAAAATTTCAATTCTCACAATGCAAACAGGCAGGCAAAAGCTAACACGCCTTGCCATGCCTGGAATCTTGATTGAGAATTAGAAATCACACATGCAATCACCTTAATTGCACTTATCTACAAAATTCTATGATACAATAGTCTATCCGTATCCCTGGTTATGCTACAGTTTTCAGTAAACTGCATATCATCAAGAAATGACATCCAGTATTGATTTTTCAAGATTTATTAGTTTTTGCTTTATTGCCTCCACTTCACTGTCATCAGTATCATTTTTCAGGTCTGCTTTGATCATTTCAGACATATCATCAATTTCTTCTTTGAGTTTTTCAAGGTAATCAAGAATTTCCAACCTCTTAAACCTGAAGATTCTTTCAACCTTCTGCGGCTTCCCGGTAACATCTGTGACAGCTGAAAGAGTGACTATGAATGAGTCACCTTTTGAAGGTATTATTGTCTGCAAATTGAATTTCTGCTCAAGTTCATTGGCAAACTCATGCATTACATTTTCTTCGCCATGCACAACAAAGACTTTCCTGGGTTTTTTGACAAATGAACCTACCCACTGCATCAGTCCATCTTTATCGGCATGTCCTGAGAATCCCTCAATCATTTCAATTCTGGCATTTATTGAAATGTCCTCTCCAAATATTTTAACGCTTTTTGCCCCGTCTAAAATCCTTCTTCCCAGAGTACCTTCAGCCTGATAGCCTACAAAAAGTATCGTGGAATCGTTCCTCCAGAGATTATGTTTCAGATGATGCTTTATTCTTCCTGCATCACACATACCACTGGCTGATATTATTATGCTGCTGTCCACTTTCTCATTTAGTGCCTTTGATTCATCTGACGTCTTTGTAAACCGCAGTCCCGGAAAGTCCAGCGGATTATCACCGCTTTCGATAAATTTCCTTGCTTCTTCATCAAAGCAATCAAGGTTTTTTCTGAATATTTCTGTCGCGGATATGGCAAGAGGACTGTCTATATAAACAGGTATATTCTTGAAGTATTCATATTTTTCTGCGTATACATCCATGTGTTTATTTAATTCATATATTATTTCCTGTGTCCTGCCTACGGCAAAGGAAGGTATAACAACATTACCGCCCTTATTCACGGTATCCACTATTATATTTAAAAATTTCTCCGCTTTATTTACTCTTTCTTTGTGTAATCTATTGCCATATGTTGATTCAATAACCAGATAATCAGCATCCTCAATTATTGCGGGGTCTCTAACTATTGGCATATCTCTGTTTCCAAGATCACCTGTAAAAACAGTCTTAATACTCTCTCCATTTTCAGAAACCCAAAGTTCTATTATAGCAGACCCAAGAATATGGCCGGCATCATTGAAACGCACTTTTATACTGTCCGTTAATTTAATAAGTTCGCCATACTTTACTCCTCTAAAGAGTTTCATACAGTCAACAGCATCCTGTAGAGTGTATAAAGGCTGAACAGGAGGTTTGCCGGCTCTTTTTCTCTTGCGGTTCTCCCATTCGTTTTCAAACTCCTGGATATGGCCGCTGTCAGGAAGCATTACTGCACAAAGGTCAACAGTAGCCTTAGTAGTAATAATCTCTCCCTTAAACCCATCCAGATAAAGTTTTGGTATTCTGCCACTGTGGTCTATGTGGGCATGAGTAAGAAGCACGAAGTCAATATCAGCAGGATTGAAATCAAAATCCTCTTTATTCATTTCCTGTTCCTTTGTCCTGCCCTGATACATTCCGCAGTCCACAAGAAGTTTGCATTTTTCCGTTTCTACAAGAAAACATGAGCCGGTTACAGTCTTTGCAGCTCCTAAAAAAGTTATTTTCATTGTAGACCCCACCTCTCTTTTCCCCGAATTATATAAGTTAACTTGTTGTGCCAGGCAATGAGGTAGCAGTGTGGAGAGCTTCAGAGCTGGTTTTATCAGTTCTGAAGACTTTAACTCCTGCTATTGAAATGCTTGCACAAAAAATTAAGTTCAGTTACCAGCATGTCTGTCTATATGACTAATACCCTTTTAAGCATCCTTTAAGCACTGTCTTAACAATTTTACACAGTTTTCAATATCAGTAATATCAGCCGTCTCCACCGGGCTGTGGACATACCTGCAAGGAATGGAAATCGCTCCTGAAGGAACTCCTCCACCTGTCACATGTATTGCGCCCGCGTCGGTACCTCCTTGTTCCATAATCTCAAATTGGTATGGGATTCCTATCTTTTTGGCCGACTCCTCCATAAGCCTTCTTACCTCAGGATGAGCTATAAACGACCTGTCTTTGATTTTAATGGCAGGGCCGCCACCACATTTGACTTCCATAAGTTCACACTCAGGGGTATCTCCTGTATCAGTTACATCAAGGGCAATTGCAATATCAGGCATTATACCGAAGGCTGAGGTTTTTGCACCTCTAAGGCCTAATTCTTCCTGCACGGTAAATACAAAGTATATTTCATTATCTGTATCAGGCATATCCTGTATTGTCTTAACCATAACAGCACAGCCGCTCCTGTCGTCAAGGGCTTTCGAAATAACCATAGTGCCTTCCATCACTGTGTCGCCGGCAAAACATGCAGTATCGCCTATTTTTACCTTTTTTTCTGCTTCTTCTCTGCTTTTTGCCCCAATGTCAATATACATATTTGAAAGTTTCAGATTTTTAATTTCCTTGAGCTTCTGTTCGAAAAAAACAGCGCCTACAGTGCCGTTTTTGAACATTACTCTCTGGCCCAGGGCAAAATACTGCCAAACCCAGCCTATGTTTGAAAAGCGGATAAACCCCTTTTCATCAATGTATGTAGCCATTACACCTATTTCATCCATATGGGCGGCTACCATAATTTTTTTGCCGCTGCCTTTTTTAACAGCAATCAGGTTTCCAAGGGCATCAACTTTTATTTCATCAACTTTTCCTTCTATCTCATTTTTTATAACTTCCCTTATTTGTTCTTCACTGCCGGAGACTCCAAAAGAGCCTGCAAGCTTTTTTATTGTTTCAAACATTGCAGTTACCTCCATTTAGTATTTTTAAACTGTAGTCATTATTGCTCTCAAGTTCTGTTAATACAGCCTCCATTAGCCTTTTGCAGCCCTCATAATCTTTCATGCTCATGACTGAGGAAGGCGAGTGTATATACCTGCAGGGTACTGAAATTGAAGCCACTTTTACACCGCAACGGCTTCTCTGGATTTTTCCTGCATCATTTCCTCCTGTTGCAGTTTTTTTGAACTGAACGTCAATCTTGTGTTTTCTGGCTGTATCATATATAAAATTTACCAATTCTTTATCTGCATATGCTGTTCTGTCCATAACTGTGATAACAGGGCCTTTTCCAAGCTCAGTAGAGTATTCATGTTCTTTTGCACCGGGAACATCGGAACAGGTAGTACCCTCAATCACAAAAGCCACATCCGGATTTATTTGATATCCAACAACTTCAGAACCTCTTAATCCTATCTCTTCCTGCACAGTAAAACTTGCATACAGGTCGAATTCATAGCGGTTTTTTAACAGTTCCATTATTATTGCGCAACCTGCTCTGTCATCCAGTGCTTTTGCTTTCACGCAATCAGGCCCTAATTCTGTGTATTTACTGTCAAAAGCAATATATTCACCAAGGCCTGCAAGCTTTTCTGCTTCATCACGTTTATCACAACCTATATCAATATACATACTTTTAATTTTTATTGTTTTATCCCTCTCATCCTTTTCCTGAAGATGTATAGGCTTACAGCCTATTACTCCTTTTACTCCCTTGTCGCCAATCAGTACTCTTTTTCCGGGGAGAACTCTTTGATCTATGCCTCCAACAGGTCTGAATTTAACCATCCCGTCCTCACTGTAACCCGTAACAATAAAACCTACTTCATCCATGTGTGCAGACAGCAATAGTTTAAATTTTGAGCCAGTCCCCTTTTTATATGCAATGAGATTTCCCACTTTGTCCACTTTTATTTCATCCACCACAGCTTCTATTTCCTTCTTTATATACTCTCTCACTTTTTCCTCATTGCCGGATACTCCATCTATTTGAGTTAAATTTTTAAGAAGAAACATTCATATCACCTCCATATGCCGGGTAAGCCTTGCTATGAATCTTGCTGCCAGTCTTCCCGTATTTTTTATATCGTCAATTTGAACTGTCTCAACTGCAGTATGCATATATCTAACGGGTATGGACAGCAATACCGTAGGTATTCCGGCGCGGGACACCTGTGTAGCCCATGCCTCAGTCCCTGTATCAGAAGGTTCAACGTCAATCTGGTATGGTATATTTTCATCCTTCGCCACATTTATTACAGTCTGGCTCAGTTTCCTGTCAAGAACAGGCCCTATACCGATTGCAGTCCCTTTTCCAAGAGTAAAAGTTTCCTCCTTTGGTGTGTCAGGCATATTGCCGTGACAAGCATCAATAATTATGGCCACATCAGGTTCAATTACATATGATGAAATGATAGCACCAGTCAAATATGTTTCTTCCTGAGTACTTGCAACAAAATATACATCTGCACCGTGTTTTATACCTGTCAGCTCTTTCATGGCTTCAATCAAAGCTGTCACTCCGCTTCGGTTGTCTATTGTCTTTGCACTGTACTTTCCGTTTTTCAGCTCAGTAAATTCACAGTCCAAAGTTATCAAATCACCTATTGAAACCACTTTTTTCAGGTCTTCTGCACTCATACCTGTATCTACGGCGAGATCTTCAATTTTTATTGATTTATTGGCTTCTTCAGGTTTTAAGAGGTGTGGAGGTTTTGCACCAATTATTCCCGGAATGTCTCTCTTTCCGTGAACAATTACTTCATGAGCCGGAAGAATTTTGGAATCTATTCCTCCAACAGAGGTTATCCTGATAAAACCTTTTTCGTCTATGCTCTTTACCATTAGCCCGATTTCATCCATATGAGCCATTACAAGTACCTTCATATTTCTGCCATCTATATACCTGTGTTCATCTGCAGGGAATGTCATTTTTCCAACTACATTGTTAAACTTGTCTATCCATGCTTCCTCACAGAACTCCATAAAGATTTCCTTCAGACGTCTTGCCAGAAGTTCTTCATACCCGGACACTGCAGAAATGTTCGTTAATTCCTTCAAAATGTCCGGTGTCTTTGTGTTTTTCATATTTTCACCTCATGCGTTATTATTTGTATGTCTTCAACATATTAGTACTACTTTTTTAATATGGAAGCAAAAATAATATTATTAAAATTATACCAAATAAATCATTTAATAATAACATAAAGCGATTATTTTGCATATTGCTTTTTTTGCTTATAATATATCTTTAAAACTTCCAGGCAAAGCCGGGTGATTATTATCATTCATAATAAAATAAGACATAATAAAATAAGGGCAAGATACTCTCACCCTTATCCTCTTTGTTGGATTTGTTTCCCCTTGTAGAGCAATCAGACAGGCAATCTTTTAAGACCAATACCGGTTTTTCACTTGAATCAGGGACGTAGTTATTCCATGCATATTACCAGAATGCTCCATGTATTTAACCGGATTTTATCAAATACAAAATACTTTCCGTTTTCATTGTTTTCTATGTAACACACCGGTTTTTCAGGTCTACCAAATTCCTGGTCCGGTGATGCTGTAAAAAATGACTTGATATTTTCTACTGCCTGCACTTTTATCTTAAAACTGTCCACCATACAGGGGGGATTTTTTCCCTTGTTCCAATAATCATCCGTACAACCGGAAAAATTAATTAGGCTTATCACTTTATACTTCTTATTTTCCCTGATAACCACCCACACTTTTCCGGCTTCTCCGTATGTACTGTAATCCAGGTTTTCAAAAATATATTCTTTGTTGTCACCGTCTGCATGGGTCATGCTTACATTTTTTAAACTGCTGTCAAAAAACAAATTTGAATAGCGGATGATGAAATCATGATAGTTCCTGATGATTCTAAAGAAAGAACCGCTAATTTCTGCGTAGTCAACATAGTACCCCTGAGTCAAAACTCCCTTTTCTTCCCCCCATAACAAGCTGTATGCTCCGTGGGAATAGACAACTGCCGTCAATAACAAGGCAGCTGTCTCAGCCTTCTGAATTTCTTCATTTGACTCATTTTCGAAAGGTTTTAGATAAGCTGCAAGTATAACTGCTTTTCCCTTTCCCAACGTCTGAGCATTCATAATGATTTGCTGCAAATGACAATAGCGTTCATAGGGCTTCCATACTTCTATGTATATGGCATCCACACATGTGTCGGCAACAGAAACCACAGGCCAGTTTCCCACATTGTTAAAGATAAGGCATACATCCTCTTTCGTTGCAGAAAGAGTTTTTCTTGTATTTTCTATCAATATTGGAAAGTGTTCATCCAGATACTCTATTTTTCTTTCATTTCCATGTATTGATACAGCTTTCTTGGGAAATCCGTAAGTATCCATATGAATTCCGTCAAATCCCATTATTTCTACCGCTTGTTTATACTGTTCTATGATATGGTCATGCCATGGACATTCCTGTGAAATGTTCATAATATAAAACCTGTCTATAAACTTCAGTACCTCGCTATTGGCATCATAAAGGCCCCAATCCCGGTGCTTTTCATAAAACTCCCGGCAAGCGGAATAAACCGCTCCATATGCCAGGGCATGCATTCCAAAATCATGACAATACGATACTTTTTGCATTACTACTTTGGAATTCACTTTTCTGCCCATCATGTCGGTATATTCCTCTGATGAAGAAACCAGCATATCACCCCTGTACATCCAGTCATAGAACTGAACCATATTGATATGTAGCTTTCTGAGGGCTTCGATATCTTTTGCGTCATCCATGTCGTCACTATAGAAGTCGGCAAGAAAACCATACCGGGGAGTTTTTCTCCAATCAGATACCACATCAAAAGAGCCTGAAAACTCATCAATTTGCATGCCGTTCCTTATTAAGTACACATCCACTCCATAGCCCATAAAATTCTCATACTTAGGCTTCAATTCCACATCAAATGCAATGCTCTCCCCAGCCTTAACTTCCCGGGTATCAAATTCAATTACTTCCTTAACCTCATCCAAAAAGCAAACTTTCATAATAATTCCTGTTCTAACATCCATATCCAAAGTATTTTTTAGCTCTATCCGAATTATAATTTCTTCACCTTTCATAAATTGTGCCTTTAGAGGATATACATCATTAATAAACATACTATTACCCCTTTAGCGCTCCTGCAGTAATTCCTTTCATAAAGTATTTCTGGAACAGCAGAAAAACAGTAACAACAGGTATGACTCCCAGTACCGCTGCCGCTGCCATCAGATTCCATTTGGCACCCGCATATTGCTGGAAATAGATGGACAATGCTATGGGTATGGTGTACATATCCCTTTTGGTAAGGAAAAATACTGCCTGTGCATAATTGTTCCATATACTGACTCCGTTTAAGATCACAACTGCGGCTGTTACCGGCTTGACATAATGGAAAGTTATTTTCCAGAATGCTTTAAACCACGTACATCCGTCTATAATTGCAGATTCTTCGATCTCCCTGGAAAGAGAGCTGATAAAGCTAGAATAAAGAAAAACGGAAAAGGGAAGAGCGTTTGTGGTGCAAACCAGAATCATTCCTATCCGGGTATTGATACCCCCTATGGATCTCATAACAGTATAAAGGGGTACCGTATTAATAATTCCGGGAATCATCATGCACGTAAGTAGGACAGTAAATACTGTTTTATTGAATTTGTTTTTAAACCTTGCGATTGTATAGCCGGCAGAACTTGAAAGGATAATTAATAAAAGCAGTGATCCTCCCGTAATAATGACGGAATTCAGTATTGCTCTGCCAATATTGGATGACACCCATGCTTCAGTGAAATTGTTAAAATAAAAATCCGGAATTATTATATTTCCTTCATAAAATACCCTTGGCGGTGCATTCAGTGAAAAAAACACCAATACATAAAAGGGAATGATTGCAATAAAACAAATAAATACAATTCCTGTTATTCTAACACATCTGCCGATTATATTCATATGCGTTCAACCTCCCTGGAATTCATAATCCTGAGAGACAGAACTACCGGTATAAGGATTATGAAAAACAGTACCAGTGCAACAGCTGTTGAGTATCCTGTCTTGCTTCCGTAACACATTCTCATGATATATATGCTTAATGATTCTGTACTGTATCCGGGTCCCCCCTCTGTAAGGGCCATTATGATGTCAAAAACTGAGAGAGAACCAATTATGTTCGTAACGATATTAATTCTAATAGACGGAATGAGCAGCGGAAGTGTAATGTAATATAACCTTGAGAAGTATCCCGCTCCGTCTATTTTCCCTACCTCATACAATTCCAAAGGTATTGACTGAAGTCCGGCCAGGTAAACAATCATGGTCATTCCTGCGTACTGCCATACATTAACAATGATTAGCATCCACATCGCTGATTTATAGTATGCCATCCAATTCCCCATCAAATGCTCAAGATTCATATTTTTTAAGATGTGAAAAAAATACCCTCGCTCCGGTTGCAAGATGAAGTACCATATATATCCCATAATCAAAGGACTGATGATTGCCGGAAGATATATGATAGCCCTGGCTATTCCCCTGCCTTTAAGATTTCCGTCCAGCATGAGTGCATAAACCAGACCAACAATATTTAATAACGGTGCACTTCCAAGGGCGAAAAAAACTGTATTTTTAACGTCATTCAATGCCCTTTCATCTTTAAAGAAATTGATGAAATTTTTAAGCCCTATGAAATTGGCCGAGCTGATACCATCCCAGTCGGTGAGGCTTAAACCTATTCCTCTAAGGAGCGGATAAAGAAAAAAAACAGAAAACAATAAAAATGCCGGAACAGCCATAAATTTATGAAGATTTCTGCTTAAACTGCTTCGTAATAAATACATTGTTACCTCTCCTAACTCAATTCCAGTATTCTCAGGAATATTGCCGCAGGTCAAAAACTGGTTGTTTGCCTGCGGCAGTTTTTATACTACTCCATTCCCGCATCCCATGCTTCCTTATACGCTTTGGCAAATTCCTCAGAATTGTATTTCCCTGCCAGAAGTTCCTGTACCATTCTTCCGGCGTCATCTCCTGAAAAACCTGCAGGCTTTTCGTTAGTGAAGCCAATATTGTAACCCCTTTCCAGGGCTGAAGTTACTTCATCCTTTAACACTCCCCAGTCAGCATCAACATCGGTAAATGCGCAGGGTGATTGAACAGTTTCACTGTATGTTTTCTGGTTATCAGGTTGGAAAAGGAAATTCAAAAATTTTATTGCTTCTTCTTTGTTTTCAGATTCAGCACTTATGGAATAGCCGGAATCTTCAGCGGACAATACAACTGGCTGCATATCATTCATGTATGATGGATAGGGACTAAAACCTATTTTTTCTGCTATATCCTGATTTGCTTCAAGCAATGATGAAACAACCCACATTCCCTGGCTGATTATTGCCGCATCACCATTGGCAAAAGCCTGAACATGATTATCATAAGTCGCTGATATGACGTCTGAATTGATCAATCCTTCTTCCTTTAATTGCAGCAAATTGCGGGCAAAAGTCTCTACACTCCCGCCAACTTTCCCAAAATCCAACTTTGTCTGGTCATTTGACAGAAATGCCTTTTTGGCTTCAACTGCGCCATATTTTTGTTTTATATAACCATGAGGAAGGAATTCAATCAAGTGTCCCAAGCTCCAAGCCTCTTTTCCGGGTATGAACCAGGGTGTTACTTCCGGCATTTTCTCTTTGATAACTTTTAAATTATTTACAAATTCGTCCCATGTTTTTGCTTCTTTTAGCCCCAATTGCTGAAATATTTCTTTGTTATAGAAAATTCCTGCCATGGTCATATTGGTGCATATCCTGAATTGCTTTCCGGTCTTTATGTCTGTACAGTTTTCTTTCATGGAAGGTATTGTTCTCGACCACCATTCATCCATATCCGAGATGTCCAAATATTTACCCTGATCTACAAATTCCTGTTCATACGTAGTTACAATATCAGGTACATCTCCGGAGGCAAACTTTACTTTAATGACATTGCTGGCATCCTTTTGAAACTCCTGGGATACAACAATTCCCGGATTTTGTTCATTAAACTTGTTTATGATGTCGTTGATGACATCCACAGTTTCAGATTTTCCTGTAAAAAAGCTTACATGAACCGTACGTTTACTCGTTTCCCCAGTTTGTTTTATACTGTCACTTTCACTATTTTGGCTTGTCGTATTTTTTTCTGTCTGAGCACCACATGCAGATAAAAATAAAGCCACCAATAAGATGCCTGATACAAATGCTATCAGCCTTTTCATATTTAACCCTCCTTGAGATACTTGAAATAAAAGTAGCCTTTCTGGTTTTCATTGTATATCCTGCTATACAGGAAGAAAATACCGTATTCTTTATATAAGGGTACGATTTTTTGTTCAGACATTTTAACTGGTCAGATCTGCTTTGAGTTGTTTTCCTTATATTCTCCCGGTGTCATATTGAAATGCTTTTTAAAGACATGATTAAAATGCTTCGGACTCAAATAACCTACCTTTTGACTGATACTGCTTATTTTTTCGTATGGTTCCAGTCTTAGAAGCCTTGCTGCTTCTTTCATTCTGATTGTGGTAATGAATTTTATATAGGACTGGCCTTCTTCTTTATGGAAAATATCGCTGAGATAACTTGTTGAGACTTTCAATTCTTCTGCAATCATATCGAGGCTGATCTGCTCGGAATAATGCCTGAAAATATATTCTTTCGCCTTTCTTACTATTTCATTTTCGCCGCTCTCATTCTCCTTGCCATGCTTTTTTTCTAAAAAGACTGAAACTATGGATTGAAACAGATTAAAAACGTTATTTGCGTCATCAAGTGAAAATTCTCTTAAAAACTGAAATGATTTATCTATAACCAAAGCTTCTCCCAGACTTTTGTCAATTGAAGAGAGGCTTTTAATCAAATAGAGCGCATACCTACAGACAGTACCGTATGTCAAATCTTCCATACACTTTATGTAGCTGTCAATAATAATATTGCACGATGCCTTATTATTTTCCAATATGGATGATTTTAATAATGAAATCTGCTTTTTTATATCATCCATATCATCATGGCCGGTATTTGAACGGTATAAATACAGTCTGCCTCCCCCATATTTTATTTTCCTTAGCAGCATGTTCCTTGCCTGATCATATGACTGCTTAAGACAAGCCATGTTTTCGGATATATCACCCGTTGCTCCTGTTATATTCAGCCCTGTATCATGCAGCATCCCTGAAGCTATTTGTGAATAGACTTTGAAGCAGTCTTCTGTAGGCTTTTGCCCGGTTTCTTGTAAAAAAAGCAGCGCTGTATTTTCTTCATCATCATAAAATACATGTATATATGGGTTATCATCGAGTTCCCTGCACACCGTCTGGTAAAGCGAATACCTGAAAGCCGAAAGCTGTTCAAAGAATAATTTTTTCTGAGGCACTGTTTCTTCGTCAATGGCAAGCAATAAAATATAACCATGCTTGTTCACAAAAAGCGGATCCATCTCAGCAACCTGTGATTCAAGTTTTCTTATCTCCAGTTTTGCACCGGTTACAAGTGCTTTGAGATAATTCCTGATAATCTCATTTTTATTTTCCTTCAAAGGAATCTTCTCTAAAGCTTTTTCATTCTCCAAATGATTGTGAATTTTATCTAAAACCATTTTAAGTTCTTCATTGACAATGGGCTTTAAAAGGTATTCAGATACCCTGTAATGAATTGCTTTTTTTGCATAGGTGAAATCATCATACCCGGAAATAATGATGATTTGCATGTCAGGATATCTTTCACGTATTCTTTTGCATAGATCCAACCCATCCATTTCCGGCATTTTTATATCAGTAATCACCAGGTCTATATGATGGCTCATAATTATTTCCAACGCTTCATGACCATCCATAGCATCTGCTGTAACGGTAAAATGATTGTTTAGACTGGGTATAGTCTCTTTCAGGAATTCCCTTACCAAAGGTTCATCATCAACAACCAAAGCATTATACATGGCTACGTACCTCTCCCCCATACTTCGGTATTCGTATTTTGACTATAGTTCCCTTGCCAGACTCACTGCTTATCGCCAGGCCATAATGAGGCCCATATTTCAATATAAGCCTCCTGTTCACATTTATGAGCCCTATTCCTTCTCTTATGTGTAATTCACCGGATTCCTGCAGTAAATTGTTTTTTACATTCGACAGTCTGCTTTTAATGGATTCTAATTTCTTGCTGTCAATTCCCCGGCCATTATCCTCAAAAACAAAAATAACCTCTCTGTCCTCTTCCGTTCCTGTAATATGAATAAACGTGCTTTCTTTCTTACCCTCACATCCATGTATCACTGCATTTTCTACAATTGGCTGAAAAATCAAGGCAGGCACATGCATAGAATATAAACTGCGGTCAATCTCTATTGAGTATTTCAGCCTGTCTCCATACCTGCTGCTTTGAATCTCCAGATAGTTGTTCAATAGCTCTGCTTCAACTTTTATGCTTGTCTCTTTTTCAAATCCGGCCAGGGTTCTCAAAATTTTGCTAAGGGCATTGATAGTGGATACCGCCTTGTCATATTTCCTTGTCTGAATCAACATACTAATGGTATTTAGCGTGTTATAAATAAAATGAGGCCGTATTTGTCTGTACAGAGCATTAATCTGAGCTTCCTTCTGCAATAGCCTGGCTTCATATATTTCTTTTACAAGAGCGGTATTTTCCTTTAATATAGAATCAATTTTCATTATCATTTTGTTAAATGATGTGCCTAAGTAACCAATTTCATCGTGTTCATTTACAGTAAAACGTACAGAAAAATCTCCACTTTCCACTCTTTTCATCAAAGCAACTACCGTTTGCAACGGGCTTAAAAGCTTTCTTATCAGTATTATCAGAACGACTATTGCAAACATTGAACAAACTACTGCAAACAGAATCGCCATATTTCTTGTATTATAGGCGTTTTTATTTAATTCGTCATATGAGTTCACTGAAAATACAACCCAGTTGGAAAGCGCTATATTTTTTGTATTGACAAGCCACCTTTTGCTTTCTGATTCATATGCGAAATATGCTTCGCTTCTGGCAACAACTTCGTCATACAAGTCGGAGATATCCACTTTAACCTGGTTTCTGTAAATATGATTAGGATATATAAGGTTTTTGTTTTTATCATAGATAAACAGCCCGCCTTCATTCCCCATATCAACCTTGCTGCATATTTCCTCAATACCGGAATAATCGGCATCCACTTTTATAACACCGAGTATTTTGCCTGTCTTTCTCATACTGCGTAACTGCCTGACTACAGAAAAGACTTTAAAATTCGGGTTCTTGTCAATTTCATCTGTATGGACAGGTACAAATATGGCATCTTGGGTTTGAAGAGCTTTATTATACCAGTCATATTTTTCAAAATTCGTAACACCGGCGTAACTCCCCTGGGTTCTTGTGCTTGAATATACATTGTCAGCTATAATATGTACCCTGATAATATCTTTTCTGGGTATCGTCATCATTTCTTTAAGAAAATCCTCGATTATTCTTGTTTTCTCCAGTTCGTGAATTTCTGACTTTTTTATATCTTCCTCCAGCATCTTCATGACATCGTAATTATAATAAATTGCTTGAGAAAGCCTGAACAAGTCCTCAATATATGCGTTTACACTAAAGGCAACCTGATCGATGATTTGTTGGTTAAGATCTGCAGAATGCTTATTAAAATCTTTTGTATACTGGATATACGATAAAAAAGATACCAGAAGAATAGATGACATTATGAGCAGCGCACATATTGATATTACTTTCAGTTTGATACTCCATCTGTTTAAATGGAGGCTACTTATTGGCAGTTTATACATGGAATAATTCACCTATTAATATTTTACAATCATATAGTATTTTTATCAATAAAAAACAAAATTGAGGAATTATTTCTAAAAAAACAATACTTAATCAGCTATGGTTAGAAATTTTCTAAAATTTTTCTTGACTTATATCAATAATTGCTTTATACTAGACTTTGTCACTTTGAGGGCCTTTAGCTCAGTTGGTTAGAGCAACCGGCTCATAACCGGTTGGTCCGGGGTTCGAGTCCCTGAAGGCCCACCAAAACAGCAGAAACCAGAATGTGAAACCTTAGACAGCCAGACATACTTAGTATCAGCTGTTATCTGTTTCAAAAAGACTGGAATCTGCCATATGCCCAGATAGCTCAGTTGGTAGAGCAGAGGACTGAAAATCCTCGTGTCGCTGGTTCGATTCCGGCTCTGGGCACCAAAATAATATAAATATGGAGGGGTTCCCGAGTGGCCAAAGGGGGCAGACTGTAAATCTGTTGGCACCGCCTTCGATGGTTCGAATCCATCTCCCTCCACCAAACTAACATAATCCGAACCTTTTTCTGATTAGAAAGAAGTTCGGATTTATTCTTATTTGAATATTAATGCCTGCCTTAATTATATGATTTCAAAAAAGGCGCTGGTAGTTAATGTAATTGTAGCTATCATTACCGGAATTATTGTATCTTTTATTACAAACATTCTATGGTCGGTAGTCAGTTCACGTAGATAAATTTTCTTTATCATGTTACTATTTTTCAATTAACTTTTGCTTATACTAAAGTTTTTAAGAATTTCATTTGATATAGCCTTTTGCTCCTAGTTGCCATAGTATTATAAAATAACTGAATATAGCTCCTTTGCAATCCTTTCAAACTATTCCTTGCTGGAATTCACTTCAGGTGTGAGGTCGGAAATGACAAACATAATTTACAAATCAGGAATGGGACAATCATTGCTCAATGCAGAAAATTGAGCAATGTTGTCTCGTCCCCTTTTGTACTTAACTATATTATAATTATATTTTTAGTTTACTATACAATAATATTTCCTTATTAATTCATAATCTAAATGATAGGCATGGCAACAAGCTTAAGTATCATTATCACAAGCAGTTATTAACATACCGGTGCCTGTTTATAAAGTGTTCTGAAGTAATATTTATTGTTCACCCAACTATATTACCAATTTTATTACTCCTGAAGATTATTCACTATTTGCTTAAACTTGTTTCCTCTTTCCTCAAAATTTTTGAACATGTCAAAGCTTGCACTTGCAGGTGAAAACAGTACGACATCACCGGCAATGGCATTGTTATATGCTGTTTGAACAGCCTCTTCCAGGGATTTACACATGAAAACCGGTATATCCTTTCCCTCGCCTGTCAGTTCAATTTCTTTAAGGAGAGCATCCCTTATCTTCGGACCGGTTGCTCCTGTTAATACAAGGCACTTGACTCTTTCCGCTATTATCTCACCCATATCATCATAGGGAATATTTTTGTCGTATCCTCCTGCAATCAGAATCACTTTTTGTTTGAAGGATTTTAAGCCAGCCATGGTCCTGCTGGGGCTTGTTCCAATGGAATCATTATAAAACTTTATACCCCTCATTTCTCTTGCAAGTTCTATTCTGTGTTCAACACCTTTAAATGTTGTGGCCACCTTTTTGATGGTTTCAGGTTTTACATGTTCGATAACTGCTGCTATCGCGGCCAGGTAGTTTTCTACATTATGTTCTCCGGGTATAACTATTTCATCTGCACTGACTATTTCCAACGTTTTATCATTGCTTTTATAAACCAGCTTGCCGTTTTCAAGAACAGCTCCGCTGCTAATCTGTCCACACCTGCTGAAATACACCACCTTGCCTTTAGCTTCCTTAGCAAAGCTGTTTGTTATGCCATTATCATAATTTAAAACAACCTTATCATTCTGATTTTGATATCTGAAAATATTTCTCTTTGCATCAATGTATTCTTCCATGGATTTATGTACATCGAGATGATTCGGTGCCAAATTTGTTACTACGGCAATATTAGGGCTCTTTTTCATGGTATGGAGCTGAAAACTGCTTAGCTCAAGCACTACCTTGTCAGTATCTTTAATTTCATCAATTTTGTCCAGAAGCGGTGTCCCTATATTCCCGCCCAGCCAGCATCTGTACCCTTCCTCTTTAAGTATGTTGTATATCAGGGTTGTGGTAGTTGTTTTCCCGTCACTACCTGTAACTGCAAAGATTTCTGCCGGGCACAGTTCTACAAACACTTCCATTTCTGAAGTTATCACAGCGCCTCTTTCTCTTTCTTTCATCAGTTCCGGTATATCAAACCTTATTTTAGGTGTTTTGAATACCACATCAAAACCATTTAACTTCGATAAATAATCTTTGCCCAGAACATATTTCACGTTAAGCCCTGCCAGGTTATTGAGTGTTTCTTTAAGCTGTTCTTCGTCAGCCTTGTCAAAAGCTGTAATATCAACTCCGAGGGCAGCAAGGTATTTTATTAGCGGAGTATTGCTTATGCCTATGCCAAGTACCGCCACCTTTTTAGTTTTGATCCAGCTCTTGTATTCATTAAGTCTTGTGTTCAAAATAATTCCTCCTCAACTACTTAAGTACTTAAGAAAAAGTAATAAATATACTAAAAATAAAATAAACCCAATAAAAATATATATTCAATTTAAAAAAATATATATTTTATACTTGCAATTTAATATTTTTTCTAGTACAATAATTATTGCGTTTTCAAACATGCGGATGTGGTGGAATTGGCAGACACGTTAGATTCAGGTTCTAATGGTCGCAAGGCCATGCAGGTTCAAGTCCTGTCATCCGCACCAGTTAAAAAGAAGGATTACAGATTATAAAGATTTGTAATTCTTCTTTTTTTGCTTTAGTCACAATTTTGACCAAGCGAGGTTTGCCATCGTGTCAATACAAAGCACTTTTTTATATAGTATTCCCTTCTCTACCGAGTATAGTACATTTGCTCAAGCCGGTAAAGAGTTTTTATATTTAAGCTTTTATTTTGTGTTAATCTTTTTTAGTGCAAATCTTTTATCTATGATTATTTAGATAAATAAGTTGTAATGTCATACTTACATCAGGTTGTATTTATCTCTCCATAGTAATATCTTATAAGTAATATCTTATAAGCAATATTTTTTTATAAGCAACGTTTACAATTATAAAATTCAGAATAAAAGCTGTAATAGTGTTCTGACCTTATTCATAGTGTTCTGACCTTATTCAGGTGTGTTAAAACAAAAAAATCCGACGCAGACCATGAGGTGGAAAACGTCGGAAAACATCTTTTTATACATATCAAAAATATTATTCTTATACTTACAAACACTATTATTAAAAATAGATACTTGCAACGAAAACTAATACTGGCGGTCAATTTCTAAATCTTTGTAAAATTCTCTGCACCTTGACCACAGATTGGACATTTGAAATCTTGTGGCAGTGTTTCTCCTTCATAAATATAACCGCAAATCTGACAAACATATTTTGATGTACCGGCATTTTGTTTTTCATCTTCATCAGGCTTATATGTCGGTGCGTTTTTGGGACTCTTTCCCTTTATAACTTTATGATAGTATGCATATGTCATAACTTGTCCTGATTCATTGAAAAAATCACCGTCAATAACCTCACCAAGAAAAACTGTATGTGTTTCCGTCTCCATTTTATCTATTACATTGCAGATAATATACCCACACGAATCCTTGATAACCGGAAGATTATCTTTCATTTCGTAGGATAAACCTTCAAACTTATTCGTGTCCTTACCTGATTTAAAGCCAAAAGTTCCAATTATCGAAGGATCTGTAGTTTCCAAAAGAATTGAAATTGCAAACTTATTTTCTTTCTTGATGCATTCATTAGTAAAATTATCGTGATTTATACTAACAGCTATTGTTGCAGGTGATGCTGTAACCTGCATTACGCTGTTGGCAATGCATCCGGTAGGTCTGTCACCATCCATCGAAGATATAACATATACACCATAAGAGATATTCCACAAAACATTTGCATTCATTTTATCATTTCCCTTCATCTGTTCTCAACTTTAGGCACAGCTTATGTAACTCATATTAATATAGCACATATCAAAATAATTCATTTTAAAATATCTCACATTAAAAATAACTCGTATTAAAAAATTCATATTAAAGAACTAAAGAAGGAGGTGCATATACGCGGGCTTTCATTTCGCTGTCCAACATATACAAGCCTTTTGGATCACCGGCAAATAAGTCATATTTTTTAATATTATCGTCGGCATTCTTTTCTTCCTCACCTTGTTCTTTGATAAACCAGTCAAGGAACTGCATGGTGCGAAAATCACTTATACTGTAAGCTATTTTATATATATTGTTAATGGATTCGGTTACATATTGTTCATGCTCAAAAGCTTTTACCAACGGTTCTCTAAAACTATTGTATTTCTCTCTGGGAGCAGCAATTTCTTCTAAAATTACTGATTCTCCATTATTCAACAAATACTGGCGGAACAATAGTGCATGATCGCGCTCTTCCTGCGTTTGTACGAAGAACCAGTTCTCAAAACCACTTAAATTCTGATCCGCATAATAATTTGCAATATCCAGATACAAATACGCAGAATAAAGTTCTTTTTTAAGCTGTTCATTTAATAGCTTGGCAATTTCCTTATTAAGCATTCTACTTCGCCCTCCCGTTTATTAAAATTTTTTTAAAGTGCCTTTACAATTTACTATTCTAATAGTTTTCTTTTCTAACCTCAAAATAACTCTTGGAATGCCTACAAACAGGGCAAACTTCCGGAGCCTTTTTGCCTATTACAATATGTCCGCATACACGGCATTCCCACATTGTTTCTTCACTTTTTTCAAATACCTGCTTCATTTCAACATTTTTCAATAACGCGCGATAACGTTCTTCATGAGCTTTTTCAATAGCAGCTACTTTTCTGAAAGTTTCAGCCAGGTCTTTAAAACCTTCTTCCTCGGCATCCTTGGCAAAGCGGTCATACATATCGGTCCACTCATAGTTTTCGCCTTCGGCTGCATGCAGCAGGTTTTCAGCTGTTTTTCCTAAATAGCCAAGTTCTTCAAACCACAGGCGTGCATGTTCCTGCTCATTTCTTGCTGTTTTTAAGAAAATTTCAGAAATCTGTTCATACCCTTCTCTTTTAGCAATTTCCGCAAAATAAGTATATTTATTTCGTGCCTGGCTTTCGCCTGCAAATGCCTCCAACAGATTCTTTTCCGTCTTTGTGCCGGCATATTTGTTTACCGGTTCCGTCTTTTCTTCCATTAAGACAAACACTGACGCAGGTTGCTTACATCTCGGACATTTAAAGTCCTCCGGTAAATCTCCTTCATGAATATAACCGCAAATTGAACAACGGTATTTAGCCATTTCTTTCTCCCCCGTTTTTTTATTATTATCTTTTTTACACTGAGCTCAATTCATACTTTGTCTTCTGAACATACTTTTATATCTGTTGCTTTCATGTAAACCTCTATTGCTATAACTCTCAATGTTACAATATTTAACTTGTTGAGCCGGCATTCCGACAGCAGGAATTTCGAGCTTAAGAGCTTTAAGAGCTAATAATAACCAGCTTTAAAGCTCTCCGCAAATCTATCTCATTACATAACACAACAAGCTAACTTTACGTAACATACACATTTAAGTATATTATATCACACAATATCTGGAATAAACAATAAATGGTATAAGCAAAATTTCAGGAGCCAATCCGGTATACCATAGTTTAAGGTAAATAGGTCAACATAACTTGGCAATTCTCAAGTATTTAATTTTATTCCAGCTCAAATGCACCGGTATACAGTTGATAGTATTGCCCTTTTTTAGCTATCAGCTCCTCATGATTGCCTCGTTCAATGATACGTCCGTGATCTAACACGATGATAACGTCGGAATTCTTAACTGTTGACAGGCGGTGAGCAATCACAAATACAGTTCTGCCTTCCATCAGTGCATCCATTCCACGCTGGACAATAGCTTCGGTTCTTGTATCAATGGAAGATGTCGCCTCGTCCAAAATCATAACAGGAGGATCTGCAACTGCCGCTCTTGCTATTGAAATTAACTGACGCTGTCCCTGAGACAGATTTGCACCATTTTCAGTAAGCATAGTATGATAGCCATTAGGCAAACGGCAAATAAAATCATCTGCGCCTACAAGCTTTGCGGCTGCAATACATTCTTCATCGGTGGCATCCAGTTTGCCGTAGCGGATATTATCCATTACAGTACCTGTAAACAGGTTGGTATCCTGCAAAACCATACCAATGGCACGACGAAGGTCAGATTTTTTAATTTTGTTTATATTAATGCCGTCATAACGAATTTTGCCATCGGCAATATCGTAAAAGCGGTTCAGTAAGTTTGTTATGGTTGTCTTTCCGGCACCGGTTGCGCCAACGAAGGCCACTTTCTGCCCTGGCTTTGCGTAAAGGCTGATATCACGTAAAACTGTTTTTCCTGGCTCATATTCAAAATCAACATTGAATAATCTCACGTCACCTGTTAATTTAGTGTATGTCACTGAACCGTCACTGCTGTGGGGATGTTTCCAGGCCCAAATCCCCGTTCTCTCTTTACATTCGATTAGCTGGCCATTCTCCTCACGGACATTTACTAAAGTAACATATCCGCTGTCCTGCTCCGGTTCTTCATCAATAAGATTATAAATTCTCTGCGCACCGGCAATTCCCATAACAACAGCATTTATCTGGTGGGACACCTGGTTAATGTTGCCTACAAACTGCTTGGTCATGTTCAGGAAGGGAACGACGATACTGATTCCCATAGCAAGTCCTGAAA
>Ga0134104_1000675_pt1 | contig 37045 bp, 31 predicted proteins | sample 15_3_2metaG_FD_94455 | JGI IMG/M metagenome (GOLD analysis project Ga0134104, IMG submission 94455) | Switchgrass degrading microbial communities from high solid loading bioreactors in New Hampshire, USA - 15_59_3.3_214_A2 metaG | ecosystem: Engineered > Bioreactor > Semi-continuous > Anaerobic...
TCTTCTTGAAAGCTGCAATATTTAAAATCAATAAGTTAAAACAGATTTAATTTCTTTTGCTTGTTCTGTATAAGGTTGGCAGAGGTCTTACAAAAAAACCTAAGATTACTTGACGCGATCAGTCTTCTGCTGGCCCTTTTACGTTTATTGTTTAAATGATATAATACTTTATAGTTATTAAAAATCAATGTTAAAAGGAAAAAGGAGGAGATTTTTTGCAGGATACAAAGAGGAATACTCCTTTTGACATATTAAAGCGCGGGCTATTGTCAGGTCTTGGTGTTACATGGGAACTTTCCAAAATCTTGGTTCCTATTTATTTTATAGTAACGTTCCTTAAGCATACTCCTATTATTAATTGGTTTTCAGATATGTTTGCACCTGTGATGGGTTTTTTCGGCTTGCCCGGGGAGGCGGCAATAGTCCTGGTTATGGGCAATGCCGTAAATATGTACGCAGCTGTGGGTGCCATGGCATCACTTAGTCTTTCTCTTAAAGAAATATCGATTTTAGCTATCATGCTGTCATTTTGCCACAGTCTACCCACCGAAACCGCCCTGGCAAAAAAAATAGGCCTTTCGGGCATAAATGTAATATCAGTCCGGGTGATTCTGGCAGTAATTTCGGGTATTATTTTTAATGTATTGCTGTAAAAAGTATGGAAAGGCGAGTGTATTATGCTCAACATATTAACCGAAGCTATTTTAGGCAGTATAAATTCAGTTAAACAAATAGCCCTTATTGTAATTCCGCTTATGGTAGTAATGGAAATTTTAAAGAGTACAGGTATATTTGATAAAATTGCCGAGGCATTTTCTCCTTTAGTCAATATATATGGAATGAAAAAAGAAGCCGGATTTCCTTTAATTATTGGGATAATAATCGGGCTTTCTTATGGAGCCGGTATCATATTTAGATCGGCAAAGGAAGATCATCTGACAAAACGTGATCTTTACTTGCTCACATATTTCTTGGTCGCCGCTCATGCCGTTTTTGAAGACACTGCAATCTTTATGGCCTTTGGAGTAAATGGCCTTCTTCTTTTTACTACGCGGCTTATTGTAGCTGCACTATTTACATTTTTGGCATCAAAATTTATAAAACCAGATATAGAATTATAATACTTAAAGAATAATACTTAAAGATCGAGGTGTTTTTTGTTTATGGAAAATAATAACTATAAGGTAATTAGTTTGCCTAAACTTAACGGGCTTACTCCCACTTTAGAATCAACTGCTTTAAAGCTGATGGAGGAGGCAGGGGAGCTTGCCCAGGCTATAGGAAAGTTCCGCGGAAAAAGTGGTGAAACCGTCTGGATGGATGAAGAAAAAATCGTTGATAAAATGGCTCAAGAACTTTTAGACGTGGCTCAGGTCGCTGTTTCGATGATGTTTGTTTTAGAGGAAAGTTATGATATAGATCTTGATGAAAAAATAAAAGAACACATTGAAAAACTCAAGTCAAAAGGTTATATAAAATAAAATTAATTCTTATGACTTTCCGTTTTGCAATTCATTAACCAGTGTTGCTAAATTTTCGTAGAATTCTCGATTAGTTTTTGTTTTTCTCAAGCCGTTTATTACTATAGACGCAGCTTCAACATTGTCAACTGAGGCAAGAGCTCTCCTTAAAAGCCATACTGCTTCAAGTTCTTCTTTAGATAGCAATAATTCCTCGCGTCTTGTGCCAGACTTCTTTATATCAATAGCAGGATATATTCTACGTTCTGCCAATTTTCTATCAAGGTGTATCTCCATATTTCCTGTCCCTTTAAATTCTTCATATATTACATCATCCATTCTACTGCCGGTTTCGACTAAAGCCGTAGCTATTATGGTTAAGCTGCCGCCCTCTTCGATATTTCTGGCTGCACCAAAAAACCGCTTAGGCTTGTGGAGCGCGCTTGGGTCAAGACCTCCGGACAAAGTACGGCCCGTTGGTGGCACTACAAGGTTGTTGGCTCTTGCCAGTCGGGTGATGCTATCCATTAAAATTACTACATCCTTGCCACTTTCTACTAAACGCTGTGCTCTCTCTAAAACCATATCTGCAACTCTTAAGTGATTTTCCGGCAGTTCATCAAATGTGGAGCTTACTACTTCTCCATCCACTGACCGTCTTATATCAGTTACTTCTTCAGGTCTTTCGTCAATCAATAGCACTATAAGTTGAATTTCAGGGTAGTTTTTTGCTATGCTTTTTGCTATATTTTTAAGCATCATGGTCTTTCCTGCTTTTGGAGGGGATACTATTAGAGCTCTTTGGCCCTTTCCTATTGGAGCAATCATGTCGATAATTCTTGTAGAAAGTTCCTGAGGATCGTGTTCCAACACAATGCGCGAGTTGGGAAAAATTGGTGTAAGAGAATCGAAATGATAACGGCAGACGGCGTGCTCCGGGTCTAAGCCGTTTACTGCTGAAATTTGCAGAACAGCTCGATATTTTTCCCCCTCTTTGGGAGGTCTTACGTTTCCTGAAATCATATCACCGGTTCTTAGATGAAAGCGGCGGATTTGAGATGGAGACAGATAGATATCCTCATCTGAAGGCAGATAATTCTCAATCCTTAAAAAACCATATCCGTCAGGTAGGATTTCTAAAACCCCTTCAGCCATAGCATTGCCATGCTCATCGGCAGCTTCCATTATTTTAATTATAAGCTCGTGCTTCCGATATTTATAGTAACCGGGAATTTTCTTTTCCTTTGCAATTTCATGTAATTGAGCTATTGTCTTTTTTTCAAGTTCTGTAATAATCAAAACTTCACTCCTTAAAATTTAGTAAAAATGCAACAAAAATTTCAATGTTCAGCCTATATAAAATCGGGCTAAAGAGATAAATATAAGTTAAAGTCAATTTTTAATAAGCAAGGATCATTTTTGATATTTGAACTAAAACAGGAAAATAAATGATGAGTGATAAAGCGCTAGGTTGGAAAGAAATTCCAAATGAAAATTAATTATACATAAGTTAAAAAAGAGCCCTCCATGGGGCTCTTTTTTAAGATACACCGAGGAGGATTTGCCTTTGCTTTAATTATAGCATCTTAGGCAAACTACGTCAACATTGGACGTGTCTCGTTTCTTTCTTGATCTGATAAGTCTGTTACTATCCACAAGTTCAACTTCTACTATATACCTTTATATAGGGTATCGGTATTTTGACCTAGCCATAGGTCATTCTGAAGGCAGTGAAAGATATCACTTATATGCGCAAAAGTCAACAATGTATTCAGGATGAAAATCGCTGTCAGTTTGAACTAAATAACAGCAGATTCTATCTGTTTATGCCAGTTGCTTTTTTACCACTAAGTTTTGACTTTATAATTATCATCGGTCTTTCTTTTGCAATATCTAAATCTTTTTGACTTGCTGCCTTTATTATGTGTTTGCCTCCGCAATTTTTGCATATAAGTTCTATTTTGTCAGTTCCAATATTCGCAGTTACAGCATAACTGCCACATTGGCACTGAATTTTTTTGTTTTCTGCCATATCATGAACATGATTTATCATTTCATACATTATGAATGGATTCGTAAAATAATCGTCAAAACCCATCTCGCGCATTAATGCTTCTACATCCCGACGATGCTTTTCGGCAATTGCCTCTATGTCTTCCCTCGGGCCAACATATCCCAGTTCATTACCGCAACCGGCACAACAGACTCTATACCCTCCGGGCTTATTAAGAGAGGCAAGAGTAAAATTAAATTTACTGTATTCTTTGCACTGGTCACAATACATCTTCACAATGATTTCTTTCTTATTCCGATATACAATTAATGATTTTTGTTCATAACCTTGAAACAGGCTTACGGGAACGACATTTATATTGCTGCCTTTGAACAAAGCTATGAAAAATCGTGCATCTATCATTTGCACCACCAAATCAGTAAGATTTATTTACACATCATGATGATTTATCCCTTCTACTTAGTTTTATTCTACATGAAATTAAGAACTCCTTCTTTTGTAAGTAGAGTTTTTTAATTTCTAGCTATTTATTCTTACTATAAGCGGTGCATATTTTTCATCATAAATCTCAACGGTTTCTATAATAACGCTCTGGTGAATCAAGGCTTTTCCATCTACCACAAGATATTTTACACCATTTACTAAAATATCAGTATTTACCGGTCTGTTGGTGTCTTTCTCTTTTACATATAAACTCCCATCTTGAGTAATTTCTATTTTAAGCATTTTCTTTCCTACAACGAATCTTAAAGGAATTCGTGAAATGCATGTAGGATTTGAGTTTTCAACGACTATATAGCCTCTAAAATCGGAACCTTCCTGGGGTATATTCACAAATAAACGGGGTTTCCATTCATACCCTGCAGGCAGATTTCCGTTAATATCTTGTATATAAACGTTCATTTTGTCTGTAAGAATTTGAGTTTTGATTTTAATATTTGCCGATTTATCAGGTATGGAAAAGCCATCTACATACACTACATACTCTCCCGCTTGAGGAGTTTTGATATGTATGCTTTCCTCCATAGAATCGGCTTTTCCGGAAAATGCAATTTCCTTATACAACTCATCAGTATCTTTTTTATACAAATATATATCTACATCGCCCTTTGCTGCGTTTTCGGCGGCTGAATCTATGTACAGATCCATGGTATTTTCAGGCACCTTAAATGCAGGTCCTCTGACAAGTTTACCATCTTCAACTTTTATCGTCTCCGAGATAATTCCTTCGTTTCTCTCAGCAAGGCCTGCCCCTTCAAGTCTTCCTTTGAAAACGCCGCTGCCATTTTTCAGTAATATTTCTTTTGAAAGATAATTTTCCCCTTTTCCCACTGCAAAGGAAAGCTCTTTTACATCCGAAAAAATCCCAAAAGCCTCCGCTGACAGCTGATAGGCTGTTTTTACAGCTCCGAAATCTGATAAATTATAATCAGAAACTACAACGGCTTCCCAAATTCCCGGTTTTGGCTCGGTTGCTTTGAATACCGTACTTTGTTTTGGTGAAATATAGTCCGATCCTGCTGTATCTTCATAAACCTTTTGCCCATCAGGATCATAAACATATAGCATGGCTCTGCCCATATGGGGTAGCGTGTTGTCAATTTTTAAAGTGATATCAAGTTCTGACATTCCGGATGCTGTTTTAAAGAAATAACGCGTCCAATGGCAAGGCGAAAGCTCACCTTTTAATAAAATCTCGCTGGTTTTTCCAAGGTCATATGGTACAACTGCCGTTGTTGTAAAGCTTGCAACGGATTTTCCGCTTAATTTATCGTAACCCGTTATTTTGGTATTATAAAGCCCCGGGTTCTTCGGAAAATCATAAGAAAACATAACTTCTGCTTTATTTGTTGGTGCAAGCGTTACTTCATTTTTATCTGTGCTTGCCCACTGTTGGTCTGATTCTAGTTTTATTGTTTGTAAACTATCAGATAAATTTGCAATTAAAACTTTCAATTGAGCCTGCAGTTCATAGCGGAACATGATACCTTCTATATACTCTTGCGAATCTTTCAAACTCATGGCTACCTTTGATGTATTAAGTAAATTCCCCTCATTTACTAACATATTCCAACTTTTTACAACATCGATAAGCCCATTGCCCTGCTCTATTTCGAGATAACCATCGATTTTCCTTGCGCCGGCCTCCAGTGCTTTTATGACCGTTCCTGAAGAAGTGGTCAGCCCTGCGGCTTTTGCCTTTTCAAGTATAAGCGCACAGCTGCCGGAAGCAAAAGGCGCTGCCATACTTGTGCCGTCCATCAAAAAATAACCGCCGCTGTCCCAAATATTTGCAGTTGATATAACGCTGGAGGGAGCAACTACTGTGGGTCTTGATGTGCCACGGCCTACGCCGGTATAATACCATAGTGTTTCAGTGGACACGTTAGCATTGTAGTTAATTTTCCAAAGGTTAGGGGACATATATGCGCCTACCGTAATTACATTGTCAATTCCACTCATGTCGTAAGCCGTCGCGAGACCGGGGCCGCCATTTCCTGCCGCTATAACGATAATGGCATCGCTTTTGGCAGATAAATCTTTCAAAACTTTGGCTTGAGCATCATGGCTTGCTGTAGAAGATATTAGGTTTCCGATACTGACATTTATAATATCTGCTCCTTGGCTTGAGGCGTATTCAATCGCCTTAAAGATGTTGTCCCAATTTCCATCTCCGGAAGATTCAACAGCTTTTAACACCATTATTTCGGCACCCGGAGCCGTTCCTTTAAGGTTTCCGTTTGCTCCTAGAATACCTGCTACATGGGTTCCGTGACCATTGCCGTCAAAACCAAGTTTTATAAAATTACCATTGCTTTCAATATCGGCAACTACAAAGGAGGATTTTTCAATATATTCAGTTAAGGGATTGTCAGTGCCAAAAAAACCAACATCGTGGTTTTTTGCATATATTTTTAAAGGCACTTCATCAGAAAAATTGAAATTTTGATTAGTGTCTACATAAACTGTGTCATATATGCCGGAAAGCTCTTCGTCTGCTACTAAAATTCCAAAAATACCGTCGCTTTTTCCGTCTCTGTTTACATCCTGGCATATAGGACTGTTTTCGCTAATTTGGCTTTCTTTAAATGTTCCAAGATGTAAAATGCCTGATTTAGTTTGAACTTCGCCAATAGCGTATTGATTTTTATCAATGCTAATTTGATATCCGTCAGGAGCAGCTGCAACTTTTGTTTCGACTAAGCCTTCCTTTGTAAAATCAATATAATCAATTATTTTTGAATTCCCATCAGGAGTTTTTTGAAGATCGGGGTGGCTGGCATCCACACCTGTGTCGACTATTGCCACCTTGATTCCTCTTCCAATTGCTCCGAATTGTGCTTTAAATTCATCTGCTTTAATGGTCCGTAAAGCCTCCTGCATTCCTATACTTACATCGAAGGTAGGTTCTTGGCCCCTGGCAGGCGCGGCAAAGCACAACGTCCCGACTAATATCAGAGCAAGTATTGAAATGTACTTTTTCATAGCAATCATTCCTAAATTCATTTAATGTTTAGTCAGAGATAGTAAGATCATGTATGGTATCTGCGAAAAACAAGCCATTGTCATAATCGCCTATGCAAATAACTTCATCTCCGACTAAAATTTTACTAATTCTTACTTCCCTGTTGTCTTTGTAGAAAATAGTGTCACTAGTATAATACACATGCTGGTTGCTCTTTGTCCCATCACTGTTTTTTACGCTTACAACAATAACTTTTACATCTTCATTGACGTTAACAACTGTTCCGGTTAAAGTTTCTTTTACATTTTTAACCGTTACATCAATTCTCACTGCCTCGTTATTTTCCACTTCCACATCAACGTAGTAGTTTGGTCGAATTTCCGTAGCATCTATTCGCTCTCTATCTTTAATTATTTCTGTATCCCTGGTTATGGTAATTACATGCTCTTTTCCATCCTCATCCACTACCGTAATGGTATCCTTGCTATCTGTAAATGTTACTGCTTTTACTGTGCCGCTGACATCCTGTTCTGTACTTTCGGCTACTATTTTTACAACAACATCATATTCTAAAGTCAATTCTACTTCGTCGTCTGTTTTAAGATCACTAATATCAGCGCTTTTGCTATTTTTGCGTATAACCGCATCCTCATCTACTTCATAATCATGTTCCCTGCCATTATCATCTTCAATGGTTATTGTAGGATTTTTGGTGGAAAAATCGATATCAGTTATAGTCCCTGTCACTTCTTTTGTGGCAGACTCAGCATTAATTTTTGTTACTTTGCCATCGGTAATCGTTACAGTTGCCGTATCGCCGATTACCAGTTTATATATATCGGTGGTTTCTCCATCGCGAATTATCTTAGCATCTGATGCTATTGGGTAGCTTTCATATTTTTCGGTATCATCATTTTCTATTGTCAAGACCTTAGTAGAAGTATTTATCCCTCTTATAATCCCTTCAATGGTCGCAGTTCCGGTTGTAGTACCAGAGGTAGAGCCTGGCTCTTCATTACTGTAAGCTATTTCAATATACGCGGCTGTATTTCCATTTGCTATTATGCTTATGGTATCCCCTTCTTCTACATCAGTTAAGGACGCCTTGCTAAGCGCACCGTCTTCATCTTCTTTATATATCACAGTGCTGTAAGTATTTATAGTATATGTTTTAGTTGCTCCTGTGCTCAATTTTACTTCAACAGAGGGCAGCAATGTTGTATCTACTTCCTCAACCGTTCCTTTAATGATACTGCTTGTGATATTTCCGGCTTTTATCATATTGTTTAGGACTGCAGCTACTTGAGCTCGAGTAACTTTGTCATTTGGCTTAAAGCTTTTATCAGGGTATCCCTGCATTATGCCCTTTTCAACCGCAATCTCAATATAAGGTTTTACCTCAGGCTCTATAAGGTAACCATCTGTAAACGACAAAGAAACAGTTAGGTTAGTACGGTTTTTAGCTTCTGATTCAAGGCCTAGAGCTCTTACCGCAAAAACCGCAATTTCCGATCTTGTTGCAGCATCAGCAGGCCTAAAGTCTTTAAGGTCATCTCCGGAAATAATACCCTTTTCTACAGCTACTGCTACATATCCTCTTGCCCAAGGTGCAACAGAGCTTGCTTTAGCAAAAGTCGACGGAATGCTCTTGCCTGCCGCCTCGCTCTCCCACCCCATTAATCTTACTAACATAGTAATTAGTTGTTCTCTCGTAACAGAATTATCCGGGCCATAACTAGTATCGCTCATCCCTTTTACAATACCTAAAAGATTCATTTTTTCTATGTAGGGACGGGCCCAATCATATTTTGCCGCAGTTATGTCTGTAAATGTGGCAGCCGCGGCCGGTGTTAAGCTTAATGATGAAATAAGTAAGGCAATTGCCAATAAGGCAATAGATATCTTTTTTGTTCTACTTATCTTCATAAAAAATTCTCCTCCATAAAAATATTATCTTAAGATATTCTACAACTGTTGATATTTATCCTCTTTTTTTGAAGTTTTTGTTCTCTAATAAAAAGTATGCTCCCTGATGTAAAAGAATTTTATTGTTTTAAATATCTCTTACAAGGGAGCATACACATTACCGGCCTTTCAGGACAAAACCTTATTTAAATTACTTATACTTCAGCTCTTCACTTGTTTCCACTTCGATTTCTATCGCCACATCATCTTTTGCTTTTATTTCAGCGTAATCTCCTTCTGTAATACCTGACAACTTTTCATCTTCACCGTCAATGATAACTTTAGTGTCATTGTTAATATAAAATGTTTCAATATCTTCAGCTTCTAATAAAGCAAAATCAGTTACTTCAATCATCGGGCCTCTCATATAGATGGAAGCTTCATCTATCATTTTACCAAAAACGACAATTTTTTCGTCTACATAGTCTTCAAGTTCATCAATTTCTCCAATAAGCACGTAATGGCCTCTCTGAGTTTCGAGTTCATAGTGGCGACCTTCTATATCATTTACCCTTAGCACTCCTACAAACCCTTCTTTGTACTGGTCATGCACAAACAAGCTGATAGACTTTTTAGCCTTATTAACATCTACGACTAAACCTTTAACGGTTGTAGTAGCTTCATCAGCTCTTTCTGTCACTTGGATAAATATTACATTTTCATCTTTATCGAGAATAACTTTAACTGTATCTCCGATATTTAAATCCTTTAAGCTGTAATATTTTCCATCAATATAAACAGTGGCATGTTTTAACACATTATAAGTTACGGTTTCGGAATCATTTTCTAATGTTATTGTGAGTTCATCAAGATCAATATCTTCTATGGTGCCTGCAAACATATTCTCCGGAGCAAAAAACACGTCTAATCTGTCCATTAATACAGCCATCTCAGCCCTTGTAATAGGTTCATTCGGTTTAAATGTGCCATTTGTATCGCCTTCCATCAGACCCAGTTTTACGGCAACATATACATACCCAATCGCATTTTCGGGTATTGCCTTGGCATCTTTAAATGGAAGTTCCTCATCCATATGTTCTGTGGCTTCGCTTTCCATGTCTAATGCCCTGACTATATACCGCGCTACTTCATAACGTTTTGCAGGTGCATTTGGATTAAAGCCTTTTAGTTCTTCGGGTTTTATAATATTCTTTTCTACAGCCAAAGCTACATAATAATAGGCATCATCCCATGGAAGTTTAATTTTCTTAATGTCATCATTGATTGTTACATCTTCTAGTTCTTCTTCGCATCCCATTACCCTTAAAGCCATTATGATGGCTTCTAAATGGGTAACGTTATTTCCCGGCCTAAATACACCTCCGGGATATCCCAAAATAACGCCTTGATTGCACATTCTCTCTATGGCATCTTTTGCCCATTTAAAGTTTTCATCTACATCGTTAAATTTTGCCGCTTTTTTTAACTGACCGGGTGAAAGGTTGCCAGCTTCCGCCCCAAAAACCGGTAATGTGAAAACAATAAGCAATGCTGCCGCAAGGAACAGAACACCTACTTTTCTGCAAGTCTTCATTATTGATATCCTCCTTTCCCAAAAATTTTCTCACTTTTGTAAGTTGAGATATCGCATATCTATTTTAATGATATCAAAGGAGGAAATTAAATTAAAGACTATTTGACATTTGTAATCCTTTTTTAACTTTACTGTAACATATCCTTAATCTTTACATTGATGAAGAAGAAGCAGTTCCGGCAGTGGAAAAATACACAGAATTTTCAAGTTTCAACCGTGCAAGATTATAATTGTATATGGCACTCAGCCTTTGCAATTGAACTTGCTTTAGGCCATCTTCCGCTGCGGTAACGTCGACACTACGCACAAGTCCTGCTTCATAACTGAGTTTTGCAATACGCAGGCTCTCTCGGGCAACTTCTAGGCTCTTGTCTAGCACAGGTATATTTGTCTTAGCATCTTCAAAGTCCAGCCAAGTATTTCGTATTTCTGCCTCAGCACTGCTTTTTGTATTAGAAAGTTTAAGTTGCGCTTCTTCCATCGCATACTCTTTTTCAGCATAAGTAAATGTATTTGATGGATAGGCCTTGCTGCTAAGTTCGAAGTCCAGTTTAGCGATTTCGAAAGCGCCTTCAGCGCTAACAATGTCTATTCTATTGCTATTTGCCTGCTCTATTAATTCATCTAATGTCACATCCAAATTTTCCGGCGATTCTTTAAAAGAATCAGTAAGATTTATGTTTTTATCAAGGGGTAAACCTAATAGTTTTTTGAGGGTGATATAAGCTTTTTCTTCACTAGACTTTGCTTTAGATAAATCTCCCTCTGCTTTTGTAAGTTGAACTTGTGCATTTAATACCTCTGTTTTTGCAACAGTGCCGGCTTTATATTTAGCTTCGGCAATTCTAAGCATTTCCTGCTGCCTGTCTACTGCAGCTTGAGCAATTGCCACATTTTCTTTAGCTAAAAGAGCTCCATAATATCCAGCCTCGATACCGTATTCAACGCCTTTTATCGCAACTTCAATACCTCTCTGGGCTAAGTCGACTCCAATATCAGCTTGTTTTTTACCCAAGTCCTGGGCGTATTGGTATTCAAAAGTACCAGATATTATTTCTCTTCCCAGCATATCTTCTTCTTCTTTTACTTTCTTTTCTTGATATACTAACTCTTTCCTTGCAAGCTGTGCCTTTTGTAAGGCAAGCTGTGATAATTTTATTTGCTGATTATTTTCTTCTGCAATCTTTACAGCATCTTCCACTGATAAACTAAGTACTTCATTGTCGCTATTTTCCTGTGCAAAGGCTATGCTCGATATCATCAGCGACAATACGAGCACAAAAATTGCCATCTTACTTAGTAAAGCTTTTTGCATTCCACTACCTCCTATAGTTATATTTTAACCGCTCGCCTATTTTTACACATCCGCTGGTTTTCTTCTGTTTCGCCAATTATTAGTATACCGTGACAAGATCTCTTGCCAATCTTCAAAAATTGTATACACCACAGGAATTACTACCAGAGTTAAAACTGTTGAAACAGTTAAGCCTCCGATTATGCTTGTTGCCATGGGAGCAGCTAGCTCAGCACCTTCTCCTATCCCTAAAGCAAGCGGTACAAGTCCTAAGATTGTAGTCAATGTAGTCATTAGTATAGGTCTTAGCCTTGAAGGTCCTGCTTTAATAATCGCTTCTGTTCTTGACATTCCTTTTGCTCTGTATTGATTTACAAAGTCTAAAAGTACTATTGCATTGTTAACAACCACTCCTGCCAGAATAATTACTCCCATTATTGAAGTCATGTTAAAGGTGCGTCTCGTAATAAATAAAGCAAATACTACGCCGATTAGAGCAAGTGGCACGGTAAACATAACTATAAACGGTTGCTTTAAGGACTCAAACTGTGAAGCCATTACCATATAAACCAAAACAACGGCTAGGATAAATACAAGTCCCAAATCCGTAAAGGATTCAGTCATTTGTTGCTGTTCTCCACCCATTTCTATGTTGTAGCCCTCTGGCAGTTTTAAAGTATCAAGCTGTTGCTGTATTTGGCGGTTTACTGAACCTGTAGCAGCGCCTGCAACATCTCCCGTCACTGTAACCTCTCGGGTTTGATTTTCTCTTGATATTGTTACAGGGCCGACACTTCTTTCTACTTGGGCTATATCCGAAAGTGTTATTAAAGCTCCTGAGGTATTTGGAATCAATAGATTTTCTATGCTGTAAATATCGCTTACTAAATCCTTATTTGCCTTTATAACAACGTCTATCTCTTCGCCGCCAATTTTATACTCTGTTGCAGTGCTGCCTGATATTGCGGCATTTACGGCTTGAGCTACCTGAGCAGAAGAAATGCCATACATGCTTGCCTTTTCTCTGTCAACTTTTATTACAAGTTCCGGTTTTCCTTCTTCCAAACTGCTTTTAACATCCCGAGTGCCAGGTACTTTCTTTACTAAATCTACAACTTGATTTGATATTTCATCAAGTTTGTCAAAGTCGTCACCTTTTACTTTTATTGAAATTGGCGTTAATAGATTGCCGCCGGAAAAGCCGATTCCGCTTAGTGCTTGAACTTCAATCTCGGCTCCGGCCATATCTGCCGTCAAGTTTCTTATTTCTTCGGCTACTTCTTCGGAGCTTCGTTCACGTTCAGACAAAGGTACGAGTTTTATAGAAATTCCTGCTTCACTGCTTTCCGAAAATGCTCCACCTATAGACATCGCCATAGTGGATCCGGTAGTTTGGAGTATTCCTTCGACCTCTGGAATTTTTTCAATCTTTTCTATAATTTGAGTTACAAATTCATCTGTTTTATTTAAATTTGTTCCGTAAGGTAATTTAACTGTAATGCTTATAGAACCGGCATCAGACCGCGGAAAAAACTCTGTACCAACAAATGGGACTAATGCTATGCTGACTACAAATAATCCAACCGCTCCAATAACTACCATTTTGCGGTGAGAAAGTGCCCATTTTAGCAAACCGGCATATCTTACTTCTACTCTTCTATAAAATCTTGCAAAGGCACGAAGAGGTGCGCTAAAAATGCTTGTCTTATTTTTAGCATTCTTTTCTACTGGTATCTCGTCTTCAGTGATTTCAACCATAAGTCTGGAAGATAACAGCGGAACCACCGTAAGAGCCACTGCCAACGAACACAACAGTGAAAAAGTGACAGTTAATGCCAATTGGTTAAATAATTGGGCTGTTATTCCTTGGACAAATACCATCGGCAAGAATACTGCAATGTTTGTAAGAGTAGAAGCGGTTACTGCCACCGCAACTTCATTTGTGCCGTCTAAGGCAGCTGTTACAGGGTCTTCGCCTTTTTCTCTGTGGGCAAAAATGTTGTCTAAAACAACAATGGAGTTATCCACTAACATTCCAACGCCTAAAGCAAGTCCTCCCAAGCTCAGCATATTTAAAGTAAACTTACTGAAATAAATAAGCACGAATGTAGCTATAATAGACACCGGAATTGAAATACCAATAATCAGCGTGCTGCGGAAGTGCTGGAGGAAAAGGTATATGACAAATATCGCTATTATTCCTCCCATTACTGCATTGCTTTCAACATTGTTAATCGACATTTGAATATAGTCGGATTGATCTAAGATAGGATCATATCCAATATCTATAGGAAGCTCCGATTTTATTTTTGCAAGCTCTGTTTTTACCTTCTGAGCTACTTGAACCGTGTTATAACCACTTTGTTTTTGGATACTCAGTGACAAACATGGTTTTCCATTGTAGCGTGTTATAGTTGTAACATCTTTGTTTGTATCTTTTACTTCGGCCACATCTCTTAATAATATCGTTCCGCCTTGAGGAAGAGTAATCGGCAAATTTTCAATTTCGGAAACATCTTTAAATTCTGCTTCAGTTCTAAGTATATACTTTTTATTCCCCTGATCTACGTTGCCGCTGGGAAGATTGATATTTTCAGCTTGAAGCTTAGCTGATATCTGGCTCATGCTAAGACCGTAATAAGCTAATTGGTCTGGGTCTACCTCTATACTTATTTCTCTTTCAGGAGCCCCCATAATATCTACAGATGCAACGCCTTCTATACGAAGCAGTCTATTTGAGATCGCATCTTCCGCTATATCATTTAGCTGCACAATATTGTCTCCGCCGTATAGAGCTATTTGCATTATAGGCATCATTGTAGGATCGAACTTCATGACCATAGGTTTTTGGGCACCCGAAGGCAGAAAGCCCCTTATCATATCGACTTTCTCTCTCATGTCCTCTGCCGCAACATCCATATTAGTGCCCCAATTAAATTCCACCATGACCATAGAGCTGCCTTCACTGCTGAGTGAAGTTATGTTCTTGACATTACTCAATGTGGCAAGAGTCTGCTCCACGGGCTTTGTTACCATACTTTCAACTTCTTCGGAAGAGGCGCCGCTAAATTGTGTCACAACCACTCCCATAGGAAGGGAAATATCCGGAAGTAAATCTATCCCGAGTCTTGCAAAAGAAATACCGCCCAAGGCTATGATAATTAAAATTATCATAAGGGTAGTTACAGGCCTTTTTATTGAGAACTTTGCAAGATTCATTTTGACTCACCCCGGCCCTCTACCTTGACTTTCATACCATCAGTTACGAATTCTTGTCCTTCAACTATTATTTCCGTCCCCGGTTCCAAACCACTTTTAATAATCGCCTTCCCCATGGACACAGGGCCAACTTCTACATTTAGTGCTTTAGCAACATTATTTTCTACAGTATATATTGTCGAGGTGCCGTTGTAATATACAATCGCGTCTTCCGGGACTGTTACAGCATTTTCATGAACTGCCACTGTAAGTTTAACTCTTGCAAACATGCCTGACTTTAAAATATTATTTTCGTTTGGCGCTTGGACTTTCACGGGATATACTTGTGTTCTTGCATCTTTAAAAGGGCTTACGCTTACGACTTTGCCTTTTAAAGTTGCATCGCCAAGGGCATCAGCACTAATTTCCGCTTCTTGTCCTACCTTCAGGCCTGTTACCTTGTCTTCTGTAACATTTATTTGTATTTCAACGGTATTTAAATCGCCAACAGTAGCTACCGAATAGCCTGCAGCCACTAATTGCCCTACCTTAGCAGTAATGGAACCTATTACTCCATTAACCGGCGATGTTATAACGCAGTTATCAAGAGCTGTTTTTGCTGCAGAAAGTGCTGCTTCTGCCTGTTTTACTTGGGCACTTGCCAAATCAATGCTCCCTGGAGCTGTTTTTTCTTTTGTAAGTTCAAGTTGGGTTTTTGCTGATTCGTATTGTTCTTTTGCCACCTTGTATTGAAGTTCCGCAGCCTCAAACTGCTGCTGGGTGATAGCTTCCTCATCAAGGAGCGTTTTCATGCGCTCATAATTTTTCTCCGCATTATTAAAATTAGCTTCCGCTTGGGCTACTGCTGCTTCAAGCTGAGCAATTTGCTGAGGAAGTTGGCCGTTTTTTAAGTTGTTTAATTGAGTCATTGCAGCTTCGTAAGCTGCTTGAGCCTGATTTACCTGTGACAGGACATCTTTTTGCTCAAGCATAATTATGGTTTGACCTGCCTTTACTGAATCGCCTTCTTTCACTAAGATCTGCTCCACTTTACCACCCATCTTAGGTACAATGCTTATTTCGTTAAGTGCTGCTATCTTACCCGGAAAAGTTCGATATTCGGGCAAATTTTCTTGTTGTGCTATTGCTACTTTTACAGGAACAATTTTTTCTTTTTCTGTGCTGACAGCGGCATTTTGTTTATTGCCACAGCCCGATATTATCAAGCTAAATATTAATGTAAATGCAAGTATATATATTGCAAATTTTTTGTTCCTCATTTTATGATACACGCTCCTTTTTTAATAACGTTGATTTAAATTTATTTTACAAATTTATTTTATATTTACTGAGAACCCTCTACAACAAGTCCGTTTGCAACTATTTCTATTAAGAGTTGAACCATTTCTTCAAACACATCTGGGTCAAATGCCTTTTTGTGAAGTATGGGGTAGTATAATGTTTGCAAAACAGCAACAATAACTTCGGGACGATAATCGGTTATTATGCTCCCTTCCTGTTGCCACTTCTTAATCAGTGGTAAAAAATCATCTACAAACCGTCTGTTGCATTCTTTGATTTTTTCAACAGGAATTTTTCTGACTAGAAGATCTACCTCCTCTTCTAAAAACATTTGTTTGATTATGGGGTTTGTATTTATTACATGCAAAATCTTTTTAAAAAAAGCTTTAAAATCTTCCCTGGTAAGATGTCCAATATCTTTTTCCTGTTTCAAAAAATTTTCTTTTATGGCTTCTCCTTCGTTATTTATAACCTCAAGATAAAGCTCTTCTTTTGAATCAAAAAAAGTATAAAAAGAGCCTTGGGCTATTCCTGCCGCTTTTGTCAGGTCTTCTATACTTGTCCTTCTTAGGCCGTATTTTCCAAAAAATTCTCGGCCTGCACTTATTAATTTGTTCCGTATAATCTGTTTTTCTTTGTCGCTGAACCCCCTTGCCATTTCTTCACCTCTTGTTCCTTAATCATGAACCAATGAATAAAAAATATTTATATTCATCTCATTCTATCTTCTGATGCTTCTTTTGTCAAGATTGTGTTGTTGTATAGTTTAATTTCGATTTTATCAATTATTCCGATTTAATTTTTTCACTATAAAATATATTACAGCACAAACAGCCACAAGTACAAAAGAACCCGGTCCTAAAAGCTCGTTTATATAAATCAAGGCTTTTTCTCCCATGCTGTAAATTACTGCTCCTTCAATAAAGAATCGGGCACTTCTGCTGAGAAACGCTGCTATAAAGAATGTAGCAAATCTCATATGAAATACGCCCGATGCAATTGTAAAAACTTTATAAGGAATAGGAGTGAACCCTGCTATAGCAACAGCCCAACCGCCATAACGAGCAAACATATCTTCTATTTTATGAAAATTATTTTGTTTTATAAATCTGTATAAAATCGGCCTACCGGCTTTTGCTCCTATAAAATAGCCAAAAACTCCTCCGAAAGTTGAGGCCAAAGAGGTAATTGCCGCATAATAAATGGCTTTATCAGGTGAAAAAATCGACAGAGGCAGTAATACTGCATCAGGAGGCACAGGGAAAAACGAAGCTTCAAGAAAAGATAAAATAAATAGTCCCCATGCACCGTTTTGTACAAAAAAGTCCTTTGTTCCTTCGATAAAATAAAAGATGTCTTCCATATCATCACCACTTTTTAAAATTTCTGCAAAATTTTAAATAAGCCAAAATAGAAATTGACTCTAATGCAGAAATCTTTTTTATCCATTCGCTTGCTATTTCAGTATACTTGTATTTATATGTTAAAACTCGCTTTTTGAAGTGGAATCAAAATTATATACCAAAAAAATAATATCATATTAAATAGTCCTTAACAACAAAAGTCTTGCTATAGCAAAAAGGCATTGATTAAATTATGGCTAAAAAGCCTATTTGCTTCGACCTAAAATACTATTTTTAAGAATGGTTTCTATGGAAAAATTTTTAATATATAATGATTTATAAGGGAGGGAGTCAATGAATATGCTGACAATAGGCAAAATGGCGCGACTTAACAATATTTCTGAGCAAGCCCTGCGATTATACGACAAGATAGGGCTTTTAAAACCTGATTATGTAGACGAACAGACAGGGTACAGATATTATAATATAAAGCAATGCGCGCGCCTTGACATGATAGCATATATGAAGGAACTAGGAATGAGCTTAAAGCAAATTAAAGAACATTTAGACAGAGAAGATGTAAATGTAATACTTGAGGTCTTGAGGCGGCAAAAAATATTAATCGACAAAGACATTGAGGAGCTTTTTCGCAAACAGAAAGCCATAATCAGGTACATTGAAAACTATAACCGCTATCTAAATTTTCAAAAAGAAAGCTTTAAAGGACCAATTGTAGAGCACATTCCTTCTCGAAAAATCTATTGTTATAAATGCAGTAAAAATGTTTATGAATGCAAAATGGACAGCTATGAATATATCCTAAGGGAACTTAAAAATCATATAATCCTTCACGATTTGCCAAGTATATATTTTTGTAATGTAGGTTCGATAATTCGCAAAAATACATTAGAAAAAGAGGAGCTTGCCTCAAATGAGATTTTTGTATTTGTTGACGACGAATTTACTTCAGATACCGGTATAGAAAAAATTCCGGAAGGAGATTTCGCCTGTATATATTTTAATGATTTTAATTTTGAAAAGGAAAAGGAATGCGCCGGAAAGCTTATACGCTATATTAAAGAAAATAGTTTTGAGATTATCGGAGATTATGTATGTGAAGTAATAGCTGAATTGCCTATTTTTCCTCATGACAGCAGGAATATGTCCGTTAAACTGCAAATCCCAATAAAAATTTAACAAAATTCTTGACTCTATAGTTGGTATAAGGTTTATGCTTAAATAAAGATAATATTTCAAATTTTGAAAGGGGATTTGTTGTATGCTGGAAAAAGTAAGGGTAATTCAGTATGGTTGTGGCAAAATGGGAAGGGTATTCTTGCGCTATCTTTATGAAAAAGGAGCAGAAATTGTCGGAGCAATTGATATGAACCCTGATGTAGTAGGCAAGGACGTAGGAGAGGTAGCAGGGCTTGGCTGTAAACTTAATGTGCCTGTTCGCTCCGATGCCGAAAATGTATTTGCGCAGTGCGATGCCCACGTGTGTGTAATCGCCACCAGAAGTCTTCTATCTGAAGTTTATGATGCTTTTGAGCTTGCGGCCCGTTATGGTGTAAACGCCATAAGTACTTGTGAAGAATCTTTTTATCCCTGGAACACTTCACCTGCACTGACAAATAAACTAGACAGGCTTGCAAAGGACAATAACTGCACATTGGCCGGTTCAGGTTATCAAGATGTTTTTTGGGGCAATCTTATAACATCTATTGCCGGAGCCACTCATCATATAACAAAAATTGAGGGTTCTTCCAGTTATAATGTTGAAGAATATGGTATTGCACTAGCCGAAGTGCATGGCGCCGGACTTAGCCCAGAAGAATTTGAAGAGAAGATTGCAAAAAATGATTCGCTGCCATCTTACATGTGGAACACCAATCAATGGCTTTGTTCACAACTTGGATGGAGCATAAAGTCTATGAACCAAAAACTTATACCTCTATTTCATGATAAAGACGTCTATTCAGAAACTTTGGGAAAGACCATAAAAGCCGGCAACGCTTTGGGCATGTCTGCAGTAGTTACTACTGTCACTAATCAAGGACCTATCCTTGAAACCCAATGTATTGGAAAAGTATATCCGGAAGGTGAAGTAGACACCAATTTATGGACTATATATGGAGAACCAAATACCACATTAAAAATAGAAAAACCTGATACCGTAGAGCTTACCTGCGCAACAATAGTCAACAGAATTCCTCAGCTGATAATGGCTCCAGCAGGGTATTACACAACCGAAAAAATGCCTCCCGCAAGATACCTTACTTATCCGATGAATGTATATGTAGACGATTTTTGGTGCTAATTAAACGGCCACTTACAAACTTATGAGTAAAGCCGGCGCTTTTTAGCGCCGGCTGTCATCTTTTTTATGTGCTCATCCAGTTCCATACTTTGCTTTCTTCTTCTGCGTACCATTCTTCTGTACCTGTTAGGAAGCGGTAAACATTATCTAAGGAGCTCAGATGCTCTTTTTCCTCTTCCATTAAAAGTCTGAAAAATTCTCTTTCCCGCTTATCTTCGACTTTTTCGGCAAATTCTCTATACATATTGTAGCCTTTTTTCTCCATTTCCATTGCTAGTCTGTATCCCTCAATGTTATCCAATGGCATGGCTTTTTTATCTTTATCAAGCTCATAAAATATCTTTTTTACCTCAGGCTCTAGAGAAAAAGCCGGTCTGCTTGCAGGTTTTGTTTCACTGCCGCTTTGCAAGCTTTCGTAGATTTCCATGATTCTTTTTGCGTGTTCATTTTCTTGAATTGCCAGTGATTCAAAAAGTCTCTTTGCTAAAGGCTGATTTGTTTCTTTGGAGATTTTTGTATAGAATTGGTAGCCGTCTTCTTCGAATTTTAAAGCAGCTTGTAAATATTCATCCATTCTTTTCATCTCCTTTTATATATTAATGGTTATCATTTATATTATTCTACATATCTTATCTATTTCCTTCATTTAGTAATAGTATACGTACTTCTTTTTCCTTACGAATTTTTTGTATAGTAATGCTCCAGCAATAAAACCGAAAATATGAGCCCACCACGCTACTCCGCCTATTACATTTCCGGAAATTCCGGACATAATGCCGGAATTAACTTGAGTTATAAACCAAATTAGTAGAAAAATAGAGGCGGGCACGCGTATTATAAACGGAAAAAATGGAATAAGTGTTATGATTCTTGCAAAAGGAAACATCATAAAATATGCTCCCATAACGCCTGCAATAGCACCGGATGCCCCAACTGTCGGCACAGTCAGCAGTGGGTTAAAGGCAAAATGGGCAATGCCTGCTATAAGACCGGTTAAAACATAAAAAATCAGAAAGCGAATAGGTCCCATATAATCTTCAACATTGTCTCCGAAAAGCCAAAGAGACCACATATTGCTGATTAAGTGTGAAAAATTCCCGTGTAGGAACATACTTGTAAAAAGTGGAATATAGCTCATTGGATCTTTCCAGCCCGCAAGCAGTCTTGCAGGGATGAAAGAATAAGTAAGAACCATCTTTAAAGCTTCATCAGGCGGCATTATAAGTTGATTCAAAAATATTACTGTATTTATTATTATTAATGATAAAGTAGCTATGGGAACTCTTCGGCTTGATGCGGTATCTCTCAGGGGAAACATATCATTAGCCTGCCTTTCTTTGCCGGTTTTCTAAAACTCTTATTAATTACTATTATAACTTAAAAAGAGAAGTTATGCCAAATTAAAAAGACTTCTTTGTAAGAAGTCTTTTTTGATAAATTACTATTTTCTATTGGCTGGTTCGATATTTATTTTTTTACCCTTTATTTGATTGTTCTTCATAGTGTGAAGAACATCGGAAGCGTATTCTGATGGAACATCAACGAAAGTAAATTTATCATAAATATCTATACTGCCGATAAGTTTACCTGGCATTCCGGTCTCACCGGCAATTGCACCAACTATATCTTTTGCGCGTATCTTTTGGTTTTTTCCGATATTGATAAAAAGTCTTGTCATCTCCGAAGATTCCTCAGTGTTTTCAAAGGATGGGCTGAAATTTTCCCCTTCATCTTCTCCACTCTTACCTAACGCCATTTTTAGTAAAGATGCGGCAATATCTAGTGAAGTATACTCATCTTCCATTTGTTTTTCAATCCATTGGGTATATTTCGCAAGTCCTCCATCATCTATTGTCTGTTTTACCTTGTCAAAAATCAGGTTTACCCTGGTTTCTTCAACATCAAAGAGTGAAGGAATTCCTCTGCGCATAATGCGGGTATTGGCATACCTTTGTATGTCTTTTAGTTTATATGCATCTTTTCCGGTGGCCAATGTAAAAGCTTTACCCGACCTTCCGGCCCGCCCTGTCCTGCCTATTCTGTGCACATAGTATTCATCGTTTTGGGGCACATCAAAGTTTACAACAACGTCTACATCATCTACATCAAGTCCTCTTGCAGCAACATCTGTTGCAACGAGTATATCAATTGCGCCGCTTTTAAATTTTGACATAACCCTGTCCCGCTGAGCTTGGGACATGTCGCCATGCAGACCCTCTGCCGAATAACCCCGTGCCTGAAGCTGCTCTAAAAGCTCATCTACACGCTTTTTGGTATTACAAAACACAAGTGCCAAATTTGGATTGTAGAAATCGATTAAGCGGGATAGAGCCTCAATCTTGTCCCGTTCCTTCACTTCAAAATAGTACTGTTCTATACTGGGAACGGTAAGCTCTTTATGGACAACCCTTACAAGTTGTGGATTGTTTAAATATTTGTCGGCAAGTTCCAAAATAGGTTTGGGTATAGTTGCTGAAAACATTAAAGTTTGCCTTGTTTTAGGGGTATCTTCCAGAATCTTTTCTATATCTTCCCTAAAACCCATATCTAACATTTCATCTGCTTCATCCATTACAACTATTTTTGTGCTTTTAAGTTTAATTGTGCGCCGCCTCATATGATCCATGACTCTACCGGGAGTGCCTATAATAACCTGTACGCCGTTTTTTAAGGCGTGAATCTGTCGCTCTATCGGCTGGCCTCCATATACAGGCAGCGTCTTTATTCCTTCTTTATATTTAGAAAGCGCTTTTAACTCTTCCGCTACCTGAATCGCAAGTTCTCTTGTAGGGCATAAAATTATTGCCTGCTGGCTTTTATCATTCGGGTCTATCATGTCTACTATAGGCAACCCAAACGCAGCAGTTTTGCCCGTCCCCGTCTGTGCCTGGCCTATAACATCTCTTCCTTCGTAAATAAAGGGTATGGCCTGGGCCTGAATTGGTGTTGTCTCCTCAAATCCCATATCATTTATGGCTCTGAGCAGTTCTTTCGATAAATTTAGTTCTTCAAATTTCATTTGTGACATTAAAAAATCCTCTCATATTTTCTTTTGTTGACATTGACTAAAATATATTAAAATGGTCAACGTTACAATTATACCAGCATATCGTCGGTTTCACAACTATTATTTTTCATATTGATTTAAATTTAGGAAGAATATTTCCTCTAGGTATTGATATTGAAGGATTATTGGCAGCTGCCGGTTGGTTTTTTGGTGTAAAAGTAAGGTATTGACAAGTTTATTAGTATATCATAATATTATAATATACTAATTTGTGAGGGAGTGCACAAATGGATAATGACATGAATAAATTTGCAAAAATCGCTGAGGTTTTAAAGGCACTTTCAAATCCGGTAAGACTTTGCATAGTCCACGGTTTGCTTGAAAAGGGCAGCTGTAATGTTTCATACATGGAAAAGTGCTTAGAGGTATCGCAGTCCGGCATTTCTCAACATCTATCAAAACTTAAATCTGCCGGAATCGTCAAATGTGAGCGCATAGGAAATGAAGTGCATTATGCGATAGCAAATGATGATGTTAAAAAGTTTATTACATCAATTTTTGATAACTTTGTCTTAAGCTAGACAAAACTCAATGGAGGTTGAAAATATGAAAAAAATATTAATTGTGGGCGGTGTGGCAGGAGGAGCTACTGCAGCCGCAAGACTCAGAAGATTAAATGAGGAAGATGAAATAATTATTTTTGAGCGAGGGGAGTATATCTCCTTTGCTAATTGCGGACTTCCTTACTATATTGGCAATGTTATTTCAGACAGAAATAAACTTTTAGTGCAGACAATAGAAGGAATGTCCAAACGCTTTAATCTTGATATACGCAATTTTAGTGAAGTAATAGATGTCGATAGAGAAAATAAAACCGTCAAGGTGCGAAATGTAAAAACCGGTGAAACCTATACGGAAAATTATGATATATTAATTTTATCTCCCGGCGCAAAACCGTTAAAACCTAAAATCGATGGCATAGACGAGGCTGATAATCTTTTCGTCCTGCGCAATATCCCTGATGCAGATGATATCAAAAAATTTATAGAGGAGAATAAACCAAATCGTGCAGTAGTTATCGGCGGCGGCTTCATCGGTATTGAAATGGCAGAAAATTTGGCCTTGCGAGGTATCAAAGTTACTATAGTAGAAAAACTTAATCAGGTTTTACCGCCCCTTGATTTTGAGATGGCGCAAATTGTCCATCAAGAAATAAACACAAATGGGGTCGACCTTATTTTAGAGGACGGTATTGCGGGATTTAAGGATAGGGGCAGAAAAATTGTTCTTGAAAGCGGCAAAGAAATTGATACAGATATGACCATATTATCAATAGGCGTTGCGCCTGATCTTCCGTGCTCAGAAAATCCTCTTGCAAAATCCTGCGGCTTGGCTTTAGGTAAGAAAGGCCATATTGTAACCACAAAACAGCTTCAAACAATAGATGCTAAAACCGGTCAAGTCGTCGAAGACATATATGCTATAGGTGATGTGGCTCAAATAACAGACTACGTAACAGGCGATGAAACAGCGGTTCCTCTTGCAGGGCCTGCTAATCGTCAGGGACGTCTTGCAGCAGACCACATAAATGGTATAGATGTAAATTATACCGGCGCACTGGCAAGTTCAGTCCTTAAAGTATTTAACCTGACAGTAGCTTCAACCGGAAACAATGAGCGCCAGTTAAAAACCAAAGGCTTAAAATATAAAGCTGTACATGCCCACCCTGCAAACCATGCTACTTATTACCCCGGCTCATCTCAAATCGCCATGAAACTTTTATTTGACCCGGATAGCGGCAAAATATATGGAGCACAGGCTGTCGGAAGAGAAGGCACCGAAAAGCGAATAGACGTAATTGCCACAACGATAAAACTTGGCGGCACAATCCGCGACTTACAGGGTCTTGAGCTGTGTTATGCTCCTCCTTATTCGTCGGCCAAAGATCCTGTAAACATGCTTGGCTATATTGCCTGTAACGTAGCAGACGGTGTTTATGACATGGTATACTGGAATGAAATTGATGATATCGTAAAAAATGGCGGCTATTTGCTGGATGTAAGGACACCTCTTGAATTTGGAGCAGGGCATATAGAAGGCGCTGTAAATATCGAGCTTGATGAGCTAAGAAACAGGATTGATGAAATTCCTGTATCAAAGGATACTCCTATTTATGTTAATTGTCAGGTGGGTCTTAGAGCATATCTTGCAATTCGGATATTGCAAGCAAATGGTTTTAAAAAGATTTACAACCTTTCCGGCGGATACCTGACATATAAAGAAGCAAAATATAAGATTCAAAACAGCAGCAATGCAATCTCAGACACCCCTTTTGAGGATAAAAAGCAAGAGGTTTCTCCGCCTTCTACGCCACAAATCATTAAAGAAATCGATGCCAGAGGTTTGCAGTGTCCCGGTCCCCTTCTTGCAGTCTATAATACTCTAAAAGATGCAAAAGAAGGCGATCAAATAAGAGTAACCGCCACTGACTATGGTTTTGCAGCCGATATAGAAAACTGGTGCAATACTAATGGTCATAAACTTATTTCTCTTACCCGTGATAACGGCAAATACACGGCGCTTATACAAAAGGGAGACAAAGAAAGCAGATGTGCCTTTCCTTCTTCTGCCCCACCTCAAGAAAATGCCACAATTGTATTATTTAGCGGCAATCTTGATAAAACTTTGGCTGCTATGATTATTGCTCAGGGGGCAGCTATGCAAGGCAAAAATGTCACCGTGTTTTCTACGTTTTGGGGTCTTAATGCTCTTAGAAAAGACAAACCTGTAAAGGTCAAAAAGAACTTCATAGAGAAAATGTTCGGCTTTATGATGCCTCGCGGCGCATCAAAAATGCCTCTTTCAAACATGAATATGCTGGGAATAGGACCTGCCATGATAAAAAGTCTTATGAAAAGCAAAAACGTGAATGACATTGATACAATGATAAAATCAGCGATGGATTTAGGCGTAAAATTTGTCGCATGCACAATGAGCATGGACCTTATGGGCATAAAACAAGAAGAGCTCATTGATGGTGTCGAGCTCGGCGGTGTAGCCACATATGTCTCTAGAAGCGAAAATGCAGGAATAACATTGTTTATATAGCATTATATAGGGCTGTAGGCAAAAACCTATAGCCCTATATAATTATCTCTATTTAGTATTCAAAGCACTCAAAATCAATCATCCGCGTAGCCGGTGCTTTTAGGTTTTGACCGGCAACTGCCTCTTATAGGTGTGAGTAAAACGCCTATTTGGTAGGTGATTATGATTGGAGGTTATTATATTATATATAGAGTAAAAATCATTGACATGCTTTGTATAGGGTGGTATTCTATAGGTAAGGTTTGAGAATGATTTTCGTTATCTTATATTTTCAAATTAACACTAATCATGGAGGTGCTTTAAAATGACGGTAAGTTTAGATAGTGCCCCTATAGGTGTAAGGGCAAGGGTTAAAAATATTTCGGATGGAAATATAGGTAAAAAACTCATGGAAATGGGTATTGTCCCAGGCACTGAAATATTTGTAGAGGGAATGGCACCTCTAGGAGATCCGATTAAGATTTCAGTTCGCGGATATAAACTTGCACTTAGAAAAAATGAAGCAAAGAGGATTTTAGCAGAAATTTAGTTAAATCCATTTTTTATTTAATGTTAGTTGAGAATGATTATCAATCAAGGGAGGTAATGTCTTCATGCACATCATAGCGCTGGCCGGCAATCCTAACTGCGGCAAGACTACCATCTTTAATGCTCTTACCGGTGCCAATCAGTATGTTGGAAACTGGCCAGGTGTCACTGTAGAAAAAAAAGAAGGAAAATTGCGATTTGGCGGCGATGAATATAGGATTGTGGACTTGCCTGGCACTTATAGTCTTACTGCTTATTCTCAAGATGAAGTTGTTGCAAGGAACTTTATAGTAATGGATAAGCCGGATTTAGTTGTAAATGTAGTCGATGCATCTGCTATAGAAAGAAACTTATATCTCACAATTCAGCTTTTAGAAATGGGAACAAAAGTAATAATAGCCCTTAACATGATCGACGAAGCTGAAAATAAGGGAATTAAAATTGATGTAAATTCTCTTGAGAAAAAAATTGGCGTACCAATCGTTCCTTTAGTTGCTTCTAAGCAAAGCGGCATTAATGATTTGAAAGCAAAAATTGCCGAAGCTGTTCACGGTCAAATGCCGCCAAGCGTAAAAATTACTTATGGTCCCGCTATAGATAGTGCAATCTCTTCTTTGTCTCAAATAATAACAGAAAGCGGCATTAGCGGCGACTATCCCCCTAATTGGCTGGCACTAAAGCTTTTAGAAAACGACAGATATATAATGGATTATATAGAAAAAGAATCATTAGAAGTTGCAAATAAAGCTAAAATTTGCATAAATGACTTAAAAACATCTTTGGGCATTGAACCCGAAATCGCAATTATAGACAAAAGATATGAATTTATAAATGAAATTGTCAAAGACTGCGTAAAGCAGCCTTTAGAACAAATCGAAACCACTTCTGATAAAATCGACAAGGTGCTCACAAATAAATGGCTAGGTCTTCCTATACTTGCCTTGATAATGTTTACTATTTATCAACTCACCTTTATTGTTGGCCAGAATATTTTAGGAGATAGTGTAGCATTTTTTTTGGAAGTCTTAGGTAGCAATGTGGCTTCATGGCTTGAGAGTATTAAGGCTCCGGAACTGTTAATCGCATTTATAACTGATGGTATTTTTGGTGGAATCGGAGTGGTTCTTGAATTTATTCCCTTAATCATGGTGCTTTATATCTTGCTAGGCATACTTGAAGACAGCGGTTACATGGCAAGAGCCGCATATATAATGGACAGGGTAATGATGGCGCTGGGTCTTCACGGTAAGACCTTTATATCAATGATAGTTGGTATAGGATGTAATGTTCCAGGCATAATGGCGGCAAGAACTTTAGATAGCGAAAAAGACAGGATGATAGCCATTCTCATTAATCCTTTTATATCTTGTGGAGCAAGGTTGCCTATTTATTTGCTATTTATATCAGCATTTTTTCCGGATAATGGTGGAATAATTTTATTTACCATCTACGCTATAGGATTTGTTGTGGCTGTATTGATGGGCAAAATTTTCAGTAAAACCTTGTTTAAAGGTGAAGCTTCTTATTTCCTTTTAGAGCTTCCGCCTTATCGCATGCCTACTTTAAAGGGTGTTTTAATACACATGTGGGATAAAGTCGGTGGATTTTTGAAGCGAGCCGGAACAGTTATTTTTTTATTGGTTACATTGCTTTGGGCGCTGTCCGTGCTGCCTTATGGCGTAGAACCTTACAGTCAAGCCAGTATTTTAGGCAGGATCGGTTCATTTATTGCCCCTATCTTTAAGCCTGCAGGGTTTGGTACATGGCAAGCATCTGTCGGACTTTTTGCAGGAATAGTTGCAAAAGAGGCGGTTGTGGCAACGCTCGGCATGGTATATGCAGGTGTCCAGGAAGGCACCCAGCTTATATCATCTATCCAACAGGCTTTTACTCCACTTAGTGCCTTTTCTTTTATGATTATGGCTTTGCTTTATACTCCCTGTGCTGCTGTTATAGGAACAATAAAAAGAGAAACAAATTCGTGGAAATGGACTTTATTCGCTGTTGTCTATACTTTTTTAACAGGTTGGACTGCCTCAGTTCTTGTGTTTCAAATCGGCAGGCTTTTGGGTTTTGAGTAATAAAGCGGCAAGGATCGTGAGGTGTAAAAATGTTATTCGAAGCTTTAATGCAAATAAGTAAAATGGAATTTTACTCTTTGACACAGCTTGCAAGAAATCTCAAAGTAAGCGAAGACATGGCTCATCATCTGGTAGAACAGCTTAAGGCAATGGGCTATATTAAAGAGGAATCCTTTGGCGTAGAATGCGGCGGCGACTGTAAAACGTGTGCTGGCTGCCCGGCAGCAAAGGGCGCTCTACCTATAAAAACGTTGGTCATAACTGAAAAAGGCAAACAGGCTTTGAACCTTGCTAATTAATGAAGTTAAAAATCAAAAATAAGCCACCCTCATGTTATATGATACCGGGTGGCTTATTTGCAGTTTTAAAACTTATTCCATTACTTCGTTATTATCTATCACTATCTGTCCTTCAAATAAATAAGCATTGTTCATCTTGACAACTTTTCTAAAGAAACTCAAGGGCACAAAAGTTTTTTCGTTACAAAGTTCCGGCGCTCTTTCAAGTTTAATTATATCTTTGTCTGCAATGTACTCATTTTTTCCTATCGTCAACTGTATATCCTGTCCCAATGAAACACTTTGTGTTTCATTATGCCATAAAACTTCGTATCCCAAGGCCTCTGCGATAGCTCTTAAAGGAACCATTACCGTGCCTTCTTTTTCATAAGCAGGTGGAGCTTCTATTTTCTTATCTTCGACTATAATTTCTGCACTTGAAACGTCATACCCTACCATGTCTTCTATTTTGTCAGGAAGAACAATCACTTTTTCAGGGGTTGTCTGAGCAGGTATACTTTTTGTAGATATTGTATAGATTACTACAAGCCTTTTCCCCGCAAGTTCCCCTTCGTAAGGTGTTCCATCGTAAAATACGATTTCGGTTTCATCTGAAATGTTAAGTTTTAATTGATTATCAGAACTTGTAAGATTTTCGTCAAAAATATCAAATTTAACATTTCTATCCGGGCTCTCAATAACCACTACTTCAGCTGCATACTGAGGTGGATAAATCATTATCATGGGTTTTCTCGTGTCATAGTATGCGCTAATAGTATCTCCTATTTTGATTTCAGCATTTTCTAGAATATACGTATCATGACTTATGATAACATATGCAGGTGCTCCCTCTTCGTTCTCTACGAAGATCATCTTGGAACCCTCGTTATTCTCTCGATCCTTTATCTCTTTAACAACACCGGTAAATGCTTTGTAACATATCCTCAACTCCTCGCAAGGTTCAGAGGTGTTTGTTTCTTGTTCATCTATAATTTCATTTGGTATACTCATTTGATCTAAAGCAAATGCTGTGCCCCCCAATGAAAAAATAAATACTGCGGATAAAATTACTGCGAATAGCTTTTTAAACTTCATAGTATAATCCTCTCCTTTAATAATTTTTGTTTCTATTTTTTTAGACGGAAAAGGAAGGAGATATGTTCCTTATTTAAAAAACTCAACTAGAGCGAAGCCTTTTATACGTGAAAAGGAAGAACTCTTCGTTCCTCCTTAAATTATCTTTAAGCTCTATTTTGTTTAATAGCTGCATCCAAAATTTTCTCTACTATAAACGCAATCACGCCACCTAATAATGCTGTATATAGTTGCGGTATCTGCATTGCTTTTGCCACGGGAGGCGGAACGCTTACAATAAATCTAACAGCTGATGACAATATTAAAAACTTAATAATTGCGCCTATAATAAGGCCTACAGCAGAGCCAGCATAACCTTTTCCTAGCTTTGCGCGAGATATCACATAAGCAATTATAAGGACTGCATTACCCACCATTATAAACGGAATCATCGGCGCTAAAGGCGGTGCTAAAATACCCCTTACAAAAGCTATTAATGGAGTAAGCATTCCAATTATAACCGCCCCTATTATTCCAACATATGTACCTGATATAAGAAGCATAGCATTTACCGCCGGGCCTGTTACCATTTGAGGAAAACCCAACATCTGAAAAGCCAGTGTTATTGCTAAAAGTATTGCAGTTCTTGTAAGCCATCTTATACTAAAAGGCTTAAGGTTTTTATCTTCCATTATTTTTTTGCACCTCCAATCTATTTTGTTTCAAGCTTTTTGGTCATCGCAGATTTTACGGACACAGATTTGACTTTCCCTAATTTGCCCGTCATAGCGCTAATTTCATCTGACGTGCCATCTACAATAAGTGATATTACTGAAATCCCTTTTTCTCTATAAGGTATGCCCATTCTTCCAACGATGATATTGGCATATTCATGTAATATAGAATTAACTGCACCGGCACTTTCCAAGTCTTCGACTACAATCCCCACAACACCTATTCTCTTGTCTTCCATGGCCTTCCCCTTTCATTTTGATAAAATAAAAACCCTCGCAAAAGTCGAGGGATGATAAGCATTATATAATGAATAAAATAAACTTTGCTTAATGTCCTTCGCCTTTTTGCTCAGAGAAGAGCACAGAGGGACTGACCCCCTGTGTTATACAGTTCTTTGCAGTCAGGGACTATGGACTTTATATCTTCTGCATCAGGACTTCTGAAACATCAGATCTTTATTGCTTTTATTTTATCATTCTTAGACAGCAAGTGTCAATAAATCATCGATTAAAGCTGAATTGAGTTGATAATTATTATCATTGACAACATTTTAATTTTTTTAGACAGTTCTGCTTAAGAAGAAGGATTTTTAAGTTTTATGTCGAATATAGTAATTGTAGTTAATTGCTCATCTGTGATGAGGAGGTGATTACTAAAAACTCATAACTGTCTATTTTCCTCCAATTATTTTTTGTATAAGTTTTATAGGTCTTTATGTAGCCATCTTTATTTATTATCGTTTGAGTCTTAAAAAAAGAAACGGAGGAGTAAAAATGACCACTGCTCACTGGATTTATGCTATAGGAACAGTCTCGGTTCTTGTAGCCATGTTATTTCGGAGAAATGTTCTTATACCATGTATAGTTTCAACCTTCCTAATCGGACTCCTTTGGAAGGGAAGTCTGGTCGGGGCTGTTACTGCGGTTTTTAATTCTCAATTAACCGCCCTTGTGGAACTTGGGAACATTTTCTTGATTATTGGTTTGATGTTTGCCATGTTAAAATCTATCAGCGTTACCGGAGCTGACGAGATGCTTGTGGCTCCAATGAAAAAGTTAATGACATCCCCTCTTATAAGCTATGTTGTTCTTGTAATAGCAACATACATTATCTCACTTTTCTTCTGGCCTACACCGGCTGTTCCTTTGATAGGTGCCTTACTGGTTCCGGCTGCCATTGAAGCTGGCTTGCCTCCTATGGCAGCTGCAGTAGCTATGGCGCTTGCTGGCCAAGGCATGGCACTTTCCGGTGATATGGTAATCCAGGGTGCGCCTGGTCTTTCGGCTAAGGCTGCAGGCATACCGGTTTCAATCATGACAACATATGGCGCCATTCTTTCATTAATCACAGGTATTATCGCAATAGTAATAGCATACTATATGATGAGAAATGAAATTAAATTCTTTAAGAGAGAAAATTTGGGAGAGTCGTTAATAGGTGAGTTAAAGCCTGAAATGAAAATGAAAGCAGAGGCACATCGTGGTCAGGCTTATGCTCCATTTCTTATGTGGCTGACTGTCATTTCATTGATAGCAGTTGTATATGCTATGTTCCGTTTCAACATTACAGGTGGAGATGCTTCAGCACTCCTGGGCGGCACTGCTGTTTTGATAATGACAATCGCAACTATTCTTGTAGACGGTATTAAAAGCCTTGACACTATAGCAGATTATCTTACTGATGGCGTGGTTTTTGCATTTAAGGTAATGGGTCAAATACTGCCTATAGCCGGATTTTTCTTCCTCGGCAATCCCGAAGTTGTGGTCAGGATTTTGGGCGAAGGAGCTCCCGGATTCTTGTTTGATATGGGGCAAATGCTTGCTCAATCCATCCCTCCTCAAGGATTCCTTGCCGCCTTTGGCATGCTGATTCTTGGAATAATCGGCGGTCTTGACGGTTCCGGTTTTTCCGGCCTTCCTATGAGTGGAACATTGGCCGGTGCAATGGCAGGCGGAGATGTGAAAGTAGCTGCTGCTCTTGCAGCCATTGGACAGATGAGCAATATATGGTCAGGCGGAGGAACTATCGTAGCATGGAGCTCTCTTATCGCTGTAGCAGGTATAGTAGGAGTTCCTGTCATGGATCTTGCAAGAAAGAATCTTATACCGGTTCTAATAGGTCTTGTTGTATCAACAATTGTGGCTGTGCTATTCTTGATGTAAAAAAAGCGGGGGTAAATCCCCGCTTTTAATCTATCTTGCTTAGCCCTCCCATATAGTTGCGCAATATTTCAGGAACTACAACCGTGCCATCGGCTTGCTGATAATTTTCCAGTATTGCCGCTGTAGTTCTACCAATCGCAAGGCCTGAACCATTTAGCGTGTGGACGAATACAGGTTTTGCGCCATTTTTTGGCCGGTATTGGATCCTTGCCCTTCTCGCCTGAAAATCTTTAAAATTGCTGCAGGAAGATATTTCTACATACCGGTTATAGCTTGGCATCCAAACCTCTATGTCATAAGTTTTCGCAGAAGAAAATCCCAAATCTCCTGTGCTTAAAACCACCACTCTATAAGGCAAGCCTAATAATTGCAGCACTTCTTCAGCATCAGCAGTAAGTTTCTCCAATTCTTCCATCGAGCTTGTCTCATCGGTAAACTTTACTAATTCCACTTTATTGAATTGGTGCTGTCTTATAAGGCCGCGAGTATCTCTTCCGGCAGAACCCGCCTCTGCTCTAAAACAGCCACTGTAAGCTACATAGTAAATAGGCAAATCTTCTTTTGAAAGCACTTCATCCCGGTGCAAATTAGTGACCGGAACTTCAGCTGTAGGGATTAAAAAATAATCATTATTATTAGCCAGCTTAAATGCATCTTCTTCAAATTTTGGCAGTTGACCTGTTCCTGTCATGCTTTCACGATTTACTATAAATGGTGGAAATATCTCTTTGTAATGATGCTTTTGAGTATGCAAGTCTAGCATAAAATTTATAAGGGCTCTTTCTAGTCTTGCACCTGCTCCTTTATAAACAGTAAATCTTGCTCCTGTTATCTTCCTTGCTCTTTCAAAATCAAGTATATCTAAGTCTTCTCCTATATCCCAATGAGGCTTTGGTTCGAAATCAAATTTTGTAGGTTCTTTCCATCTGCGAACTTCTACATTATCGGCATCGCTTTTTCCTATTGGCACTGATTCATCGGGGATGTTAGGTATTGTAAGAAGTATCTGCTCCATGGACCTTTCTATTTCACTTAATTTGTCATCCATTTCTTTAATCTGTTGAGAAACTTCCTTCATGCGAGCTATAAGGTCTTCAACAGGTTCACCGGCCATTTTCTTTCTGGCAATTTCTTCTGATTCAGAGTTTCTTAAGTTTTTTAATTTCTCTACTTCAAATAGAAGGTTTCGGCGTTCTTCATCCAGTTCTAAAAACTTGTCCAGGTCGGCTGTTGCCCCTCGATTTTCAAGGGATTTTCTTACTATATCAGGATTTTGTCTTACAAATTTAATATCAAGCATATTTTTAGCCCTCCTATGCTATAATAATTATGTTTTAAATCACATATAAAAATCCTCCCACCCCAAAAGGGGCGAGAGGACTCGCGTTGCCACCCTTAATTAATACTTAATTTGTTTAACGGGATTCCGAAAATCCCGGCACCCTTTCAAAGGTGCAGCTTGCGGAGTGGAATTCAGCAAAACTCTTTACCGGCTTTCACCTGCCGCCGACTCTCTAAAAAAGAGTGGTGCTTACTTTTCTCCATCATCGCTATTGAAAATTCTCGATTGTCTTTTTATTATATCGGACAATGCCGAGAAAATCAATAGTTAGCGGTTTTAAGGTTTAATTTTTTAAATATTCCTCCTCTACTGTATTTTACATTTCCGTGGGAGTTGCAAAATACATTGTCAAAGGCTTTTTCTTTCTGATATAATACCATTAGACTTTAATAGATACAGCTTGGGAGGATAGCTTAATGGATGAGAGGATTAGAAAACTTGCATTTATGGGACTTTTTTCCGGATTATTAGTTATAGCAACTGTAGTGCTGCGCTTTCCAGTTCCTACTTTTAATCTTTATTTTAACTTAGGAGAAGCCGTTATTTACCTTACTGCGCTGCTGTATGGGCCAGGACCCGGCGCTTTGATAGGAGGTATTGGTTCTGCGCTATCCGATATTATCGGGGGATATCCTGTGTGGGCCCCTATTACTTTTATAATCAAAGGTCTTGAAGGCTATGTGGTAGGTGCTCTCGGGAAAAAAAATAAGTATCTTGCCATAGTCGCTGGGGCCATTATAATGATGGCAGGCTACGCACTTGCGGCAGGTATACTATATGGAATCGGAGCTGTGCCGGTAGAGCTTGCCGGAGATTTTGTTCAGGTATCGGCCGGTGGTGTTATTTCGCTTTTCTTATATAATAGGCTTAAAAATATTACTTTCAATGATGAAGACAGATTTTGAGGTGAGATTCTAATGTTTAAAACAGGAAAGGTTCCGCCGGAAATTTTAAAATCCAGTGTTTATCCGTATACCGGCAAGCTGAGAGATGAAGTGTTGATACACTCAAGTTTTGGAGAAGATTGCAGCATTATAGATTTTGGTGAAAAAGTAGCCGTTTTGTCTACTGATCCTATAACCGGAGCTGATATTCAAAGCAGTCGTCTTGCAGTTTATGTATCTTGCAATGATATTGCAGCATGCGGAGCAGCACCTCTTGGCATTTTAGTTACACTGCTTTTACCTTTAGGCGCAGACGAAAGCCTTCTTGAAGAATTGATGAAGGGAATAGACGAGGCGGCAAAAAGGATAAATGTAGAAATTCTGGGAGGCCACAGTGAAATTACTCCCACTGTTTCAAAATCCGTTATATCCACCACAGCCATAGGAATTACGGATAAAGACAAATTTGTAACATCTTCAGGTGCAAAGCCAGGCGATGCCGTAATTGTTACAAAAGCTTTAGGTCTTGAAGGTTCTGCAATACTTGCTTCTGATTTTGAAGATTTCCTTGTTAGAAGACTTCCAAAAGAAATAGTTGCGAGGGCAAAAACCTTTATTGAGCAAATCAGCGTAGTAGATGAAGGAATAATTGCGTCAAGAGCAGGCGTTTCGGCTATGCATGATATAACTGAGGGCGGATTGTTGGGAGCCTGCTGTGAAGTTGCAGAGGCATCGGGTGTGGGCATTGAAATACAAGAAGAACTTATCCCTATATTACCTGAAACCAAGGAAATATGTAAAGTTTTTGATATAGACCCCTTAGGCCTTATTTCAAGTGGCTCTATGTTAATTTGCACTCCTAGACCAGATAAAGTTATAACAGAATTAGAAAATGCAGGCATCATTGCCACGGTGATAGGAAGAATAATTCCTGAAGGCAAGTTTATGATTTCTTCAGATAAAAGAAATCCCATAATTCCCTTTGAAAGGGATGAATTATATAAGGCTATTGAAAAGGCAAAAGGTTTTGCTGAAAATTAAAATCAACTCCCTTGTATCAGCCTACTTGGCAATTTGCAGGGGAGTTGATTTTTTAAAGGCTATTTTAAATTATCACTTCATTTTTTTCGTCGTTGCTTCTTTCCTTGCAATATTCTAAATAGCGCTTGTAAGAGGTGCTAACGAGGGCTTTATCTTGGCTGTATGTTATCATATCAAGAGCCTTTTCAATAGGATAAAAGCCTCCATCTGAAAAACCAAGCTCCGTATTTGGAGTGCAATCTTCAGATAAGGCTTCCATCAAAAACCATGTTATTTGGTTGCATACAGGTTTTTGCCTTGTTACTGAATAAAATTCATAACATGTTTCTCCTACGCATGAAACTATGCGAGCATTAACTCCTGCCTCTACTTTTACTCGCTCAACAGCAACTTCCTGAGCAAGCCTGCCTGGCCTTATTACTCCCTTCGGCAGTATCCATTCTGACTTCTCGTTTTTTAATATCAGCACTTTGTCTTTAAAAAAAACTACACCACCGGCACAAATTCTTGTGAGCATTGATAATATGCCTCCTTTGCCTTATTTTTTATATTAACTTGACTTTCTGGCAAAACTATCTTCACACAAACTGTATGAAGTTACTTAGGAGTTCGACGCGCTACCCTTAAAATCCTGCTTTTTTAAATTTTAAATTACAATTTATAATTTCTCGTGGCTGACAAATTTTCTGATGGCAGGCCTTAGTCAAGTTCAATCAGGTAAGGCTATATATGTATTAATAAACGAAAGGTATAATCTAAGGTAAGATAGTCTATCAGCAGGCTTGTTATGTATTAAAACTTTTGTACATAAAAATGGCTCCTCGAGCAGGATTCGAACCTGCGGCCCTTCGGTTAACAGCCGAATGCTCTACCGCTGAGCTATCGAGGAACGGTTTAGATATGAATAAA
>Ga0134104_1000682_pt1 | contig 36885 bp, 32 predicted proteins | sample 15_3_2metaG_FD_94455 | JGI IMG/M metagenome (GOLD analysis project Ga0134104, IMG submission 94455) | Switchgrass degrading microbial communities from high solid loading bioreactors in New Hampshire, USA - 15_59_3.3_214_A2 metaG | ecosystem: Engineered > Bioreactor > Semi-continuous > Anaerobic...
CATAGGTAATCTGAATAATGTAGATAATATTAATAATATAGACAGTCTTAAAAGTCAGCTGAATAGTCTTAAAAACCAGCTGGATAGTCTTATGAATCAGATAAATAATCTTAATAATCAGATAGATATTGCGGAAAATGCACCACAAGATGAGGATAAATTACCTCTCAACGATGAGAGCCCATTGCAAGATGGAAACTTATCACAAGATGAAAGCTTATCGCAAGATGAAAGACCATTGCTAAGTGAAAGCTTATCAGAAGATGAAATCTCATCGCAAGATGAAAGGTTATCAAAAGATGAAAGCTCATCACAAAGTGAAGCGGAAATTCCCGGCAGTATATTTATTAATGAAAGCCAGTTCACCGGAGGTCAAAAAACAGTTGAACGTTCTGTGCAAGAAAGTAACACAGGCGAAATTGCTGGAGTTGCTAGGATTGATAACAATAACTCATGGAGAGCGGAGACGGCTAACAATTACCAAACTGCTCAAGTGCAAAACTTTGCAAATAGAAGCAAAGGGTTGAGCAACGGTCTTAAGGTTTTCCTGACGGTTATTGCTTCTGTTATACCTGGAATTGGTCAGCTTATAGGTATTATTTGTGCCATAATATTTATTAACTTGGACGATAACAGGGACAAAAAGTCCTTTGGGATTGCACTGCTCGTTGCATCTCTTATTATGTTTGTTGTAAACTTTTTGTTTTTCTTTGTTATTATTGTGGCTCTGTCGTCAGTACTGTAGTAATATAGCATTATTAAGGGGATTAAGCAAATGAATGACAATAAAAGTGCTTTGCGTAGTGAAATTCTAAAAAAGCGTAATGCAGTCCCTAAAAATGAAATTGAAACATTAAGTCGCGTTATAATGCAAAAAGTAGCAGATTTATTCAAATCTGTTGACATCAAACTGGTAATGTGCTATATGGACTTCAAAAATGAAGTAATGACGGGAGATTTTATACGAGAATGCCTTGCTCTCGGGAAAAGAGTAGCACTTCCACTGGTTGAAAAGGGTTTGGATGGTAGGAAAATTATTTCCGCATATGAAATAAAAGATGAGCAGCGTGACGTAACACCAGGCGCATATGGTATTCTTGAGCCGAATCCTGCTGTTACAAAACCGGTGAAACCTACAGATATCGACTTGGTTATTGTTCCCGGGGTTGCATTTGATGAAGCAAAATACAGAATTGGATATGGTGCGGGATATTATGACAGATTTTTGCTCAAGGTCAGGCAAGATTGTATAAAGACAGCACCTGCTTTTGAATTGCAGCTAGTAGACAAAGTTCCAAGAGAAGAGCATGATATTCCTGTGGACATTATTATTACTGAGAAACGTATAATACTATAGATACTTTAATACATTATAAAATATAATATTCTGTTATTTTAAAATAATTTTTCAAATGTTTTAAATGTAATTTTAAATATAATTTTGAAAGGGAAAAAATATGCATAAAAAAAGTACAATAACGGGAGCTAACAAGCTATTCTTGTTATTCACTGTTCTTTACGTCGTGTTTCAAATAATACTTGCATTTATGGCGGTAATTTTGAGTTTCATATATGGAGCAGACTATTACGAAAGGTTTTTTAATGAGAATATATATAATATTCTTTTGACCAATCAATATATTATTATTCTTATACCCGTAATTATATATATGCTTGTAAATAAACTGAATTTTAAAGAAGTGTTCCGGCTCAATAAATTAGATGTATTGCCTGCACTTCTCATTGTATTAATGTCCGTTCCTGCATTATTTGCAGCTTCAATGTTAAATACAATTGTTGTTTACCTGTTTCAGTTCATCGGAAATATTCCTGCACAGCCTATTCCGGTTCCGGGAAATCTGAAAGAACTTCTGGCCGGGTTATTTGTAATTGCTGTTTCTCCAGCAATATGTGAGGAACTTCTGCACAGGGGAATTATGCTGTCAGCTTATGAAAACAGAGGTTCAATGAAAGCGGTTGTTATAACAGCTATTATTTTTGGATTTTTCCATTTCGACATTACCAATTTACTCGGAGCAACCTTTTTAGGGCTGTTAATAGGTTATTATGTTATAAGGACCAATTCCATTTATGCAGGAATGCTTGCGCATTTTATGAATAATGCTATAAATGAGTTCATGCTTTATTTCTCAAAAGACGATTTATCCAAACCTGATTTTATAACAATTCCTGAGACTGAATTATTTGCATCTATTGTTTATGGAATAGGAAGCCTTATAGTGATTGCTGTACTCATTGCCGTCTTCTACAGGGTTACTGAAGGGAAGGCTAAATATAAACCACCTGTTAGTAATGTAAAGGGAGATTTAGTTTCAATCTTAACTCACTGGCCGGTAATTTCCGTACTTGTTGTATATATAATAATTACGATGCTTTTTATATCATCAATAATTTCAGCCGGTCCAACGCTAAAATAACACATCTATATCAGGTTCACGAAGTATAATATATATATAACCTGTTTGAGAGGTGGAAATGCCTTGAACCTGAAAATTAAGCAGGAATGTATTCAGTCCAAAAAACCAGTAATTTTTCCCCAGTTAAAGCAGGCATTGGATATACTGAGGATGAATTCCAGCGAATTGTTCGGTTATGTGGAAAAACAGCTTGAAATTAATCCTGTTCTGGATATTGCTGATTACAAGAAACCATTCATAACCGGCGAAAGCTACGATGTTGCGGTAGAACCGGAAGATGAACATGTCTATGAGACGCACCCGAAGAGTATGGATGATAATTCTTTTGATGCAACCGGCGATTACCGGCTTGAATATGTTGCCAGCAGAATTTCACTAAAAGAATACCTTCTACTGCAGCTTTACAGCTCAGGACTGGACAGAGTTCAAATGAAGATTGGAGAATATCTTATTAGTAACGTGGATGAGAACGGCTATTTGACGTGTAGTCTGTCAGAAGCGGCGGCATATTTCAATGTCCCCATTGCAAAGATAAAAAATGTACTTTTGCATATTCAGTCCTTCGACCCTCCGGGAATTTGTGCCAGAAACCTTAAAGAGTGTCTCCTTATTCAACTTAAACAAATGAATATAACAGACAAAAACGTTTACAGAGTAGTAAAAGGTTTTCTTGACGATCTGGCACTCAAGAGAGTATCGGAGGTTGCAAGAAACACAAACCTCAGTAAAAATGAGATCATAAATATACTTAGGTTGATAAAAACGCTGGAGCCAAAACCAGGCAGGAATTTTTACAACAACTCCTGTTCGAAATACCTTTTACCTGACATTTTCATCAGAAAAATCAGAAATGCATTCGAAGCAGTATTAAATGATGAGGCAATTCCGGTTGTTAACATAGACAAATATTACAGACACTTGAGCTCCCAGGAAACCAGTCCTGAAACTAAAAAATTTATACAAAGGCGGATAAATAATGCCATTTGGTTGATAAAATGTCTAGAGCAAAGGAAAATGCTTTTAAAAAGGCTTGGAGAATATATAGCCGCTGAGCAGAAAGACTTTTTTGAAAACGGTCATTCTTTTAAAAGAGTGGTTTCGATAAAGCAAGCTGCGTGTGAACTGGGAATAGACACGGAACTGGTAAGTATAGCTGCGGAAGGAAAATATGTTAACTGCAGGTGGGGAGATTTTGAGATGAAATATTTTTTAGCTTGTGAATAAGAGTTTAGCCATAGATAAATTATGATCATGTAAGAGAACCGGGCTGGGATTTCCAGATCTTGGCCTGGTTTTTACATTCCTTTATGAAAGATACGGTAAACCGGTACCGATAACTGAAAACGGCCTTTCAAATGCAGATTGGATAAGTGTGGACGGCAAGGTTCATGACCTATTCTGTATGTGCCTGTTAAAAGTAAAGGGCGGTTGTTTTACATGCATACAAAAACCGCCCTTTTGCATAATGTTATTATTCAGACAAGAGTGTATTTTATAAAAGGAAAAACTGTTTACTTACATAGCTATATATTTTTAAAATGTTAAAACGGCCATACCGGTTTGGGTTTGTCATATTCTTTAACACCAAGATATCCAAGTATGCCCCTTTGGCCAAAGTGCTCCCATTCAATCTCTTTTATCTTTTCTTCAGAATAGCGGTCTATCTCTCCAACCTCTTTTCTAACATCATCAGCGTAGTCTCTTAAAGCCTCTATTTCCTTGCTGCTTAGAGCGCGCTGACAGTCATCTGAATTAAGGATTCTATTTAGTTCAGAAGCGTACTCATACCCATCTTCAACGTCCTTAATGGCGTTATTCAGAAAAATCAGCAATTTATCAGGTATTTCACGCAGCATAACTAATCACCTTCTCTATTCATTTCTGTAGTGTATTGCAAAGCAATCACCAGAAAATTTATTGTTCTGTTATATATTATACAACTCAGTTTGAATGATAAACAATAGTAAGTTGTAGGACATATTTTAGCAGGAAGAAATTGCGCATATATTTTAGGTGGAAGCAAGACACCTTATAATAAATGTAATATGGGATATGGAGGTCAAAATGGCAAAGAAAGGGTATAATATGAAGATGCCTGCTAAAATAGTAAAATACAGCGGAGAACTGTCCTATAGTGAAGCAATTTACCGCATTGCACTTATCTGCTTTAATGCAGGGGAGAAAATCAAAAAACATGTGGAGCAGGGGGATATGTAGGCCAGATGGGGGTTCCGAAGTATAAAGTCGGCATTTATACACGAGAAAGCAGGGATGACAATGATGAAAATTATGAGACCATTGAGACGCAGAGAGATCTTCTGATTGACTTTGTAAAAAGAGAAAAACTTGGAGAAGTGTTCAGAGTATATATTGACAATAATGTCTCGGGATCGGCATTTGAGCGTGAAGGGCTTGGACAGTTGAAAGAAGATATAATAAACCACAGGATCGACCTTTTGCTGGTGAAAGATCTTTCAAGACTGGGCAGGAATAATGCAAAAACCCTTCTTTTCCTTGACTTTATTGAGGAGCATGGCGTAAGGCTTCTGACTTATGACGGAAAATATGACAGCCTTAAAGATAATGACACAGTAGGCATTGAAACGTGGATAAATGAAAGATATTTAAGAGACACATCCAGAAAAATACGGGCAAGTCTCCGGTTTAAAATTAAAAGGGGAGAATATATAGGGAATGCGCCCTATGGATACGTAAAGTCAATAAAGGAAAAGAATCGTTTGGAAATAGACGAAGAAACAGCTCATGTAGTAAGGGAAATATTTGACCTTTATAAACGCGGGTATGGTTATGCATATATAGCCAGGATACTGACTGAGAGGGGGTACCCGCCGCCTTCCAACAGGAAAAATATCAGGAATGAAAGCAGTAGTGGATGGAACCCCGTGGGAATTCAGAGGATTCTCTCAAACAGAGTGTATATTGGCGACACGGTGCAGGGAATAAGTGAAAAGATAAGCTATAAAAGTAAGAAGACACGACGCCTGCCGCAGTCAGACTGGGTGATAACAGAGGGCACCCACGAGGCCATAATTGATAAGGATGATTTTGAACAGGTTCAGAAAATAAGAATGGGAAGAAGGTCTAATCCCTTTTCCCACAAAGGAAACCTGCACCTTTTCAGCGGCATTCTTTACTGCGGTGCGTGTGGCAGCCCAATGTTTGCGAGAAAGCGTAAAGACCGTCCTGTCGGATATATCTGCGGTAATTACAGCAGGAACGGAAGAACCGCATGTACAAGTCACCATATAAGAGAATCAATATTAAAGGAAATAATAATTAAAGAGATATTGAAACTATTCAGCTGTGGAGAAGCTGTGAAAGAGGCTGAAAATATGCTTGAAGAAAAACTTTTATATCTAAATACAGGTTTATCCCGCCATGAGACATTAAGGCAGCAGCTTGCGGCAAGGGAAAAACACCAGGAACTGCTTTATATGGACAGACTTGAAGGCAGGATATCCGAGGAGCTGTTTGAAAGAATGAACCGCTCATTGCAAGACAGAATAGAACAGTTAAAAAGTGAAATTGCAAGAATTGAGCAGAGTATGGTTAATGAAACAGATGCCGCCAAATTGATTGAATTATCTAAAAAAGCTGTATCTGAGGGTTTTTTGACAAGAGAAATGGTTAGACTCATAGTGAACAGAATTGAAATATTTGAAAGCGGAGATACATATACACAAGCAAAAGAGAACTGTGAATATGAAAGTTTAGCAGAATCCTTGGAAACAGACGGTACTGTCGTTGTTGATTTTAATCTGAAAAAGATATAAAATTAATAGCGAACTGGAAATACGTGTTAACCTGCTGTACTATCTTAATTATATGTTGAAACAGGTTAGCTGAATTGAGGACGCTGAATGTAAGTTAACTTGTCGTGCCAGGTAATGAGATAGAATATAAATGATTGCCATATTGTTTTTCAGGGAATGAATCCCGTAGGGGCGTAACAGAAGAACATATGAAATACTGAAGAATATGTAAAAGTATTGGTTTGTGGGAGGATAAAGCAGTGAAGAAAGTAATGCTTATATATAACCCTTTGTCAGGTAACAGAAATGTTCCCAAGATGCTTGACAATATCATAGAAAGGTTTATGGATGAGAATATTGTGGTATTACCCTTCAGGGTAAATGAAGAGAATAATGAAAGTATTCTTGAGCTTTTAAAGAATGGAGATTTTTCATCTGTAATATTATCTGGTGGAGATGGTACTATAAATTCAATAGTTAATACAATGTTAAAGAATGATATAAATCTTCCACTGGGGATTATTCCGGCAGGAACTTGCAATGATTTTGCAAGAAGCCTCGGAATACCGTCTGATTTGAAGCAATGCCTGGATATTATCATAAGGGGAAAAACTGAGGATGTTGATATCGGTCTAATAAACGGTGAGAAATATTTTCTCAACACATGTGCAGGAGGAGTTTTCGTCGATGTATCCTTCAGTACAAATAATGAACTTAAAAAAGCCATCGGTCCTCTTGCGTATTATCTGAAAGGCATAGCGGAAGTTCCAAGTGTAAGACCTATAAAATTAAAAATAACAACCGATGACAAAGTTATTGAAGATGAATTCCTGCTGTTTGTAATATTAAACGGCAAGCATGTGGGAGGATTTTCAAATATAAATGAGGACGGAGATTTATCGGATGGATATATGGATATTGTACTAATAAAGTACTGTCTCCATATAGATATGGTTGGTTTATTCTTTAAGGCTATAAACAAAGACTTTATGAGTGACAAGAATGTTTTATGCCTGAGAACTAAGAAATGTACGATTGAGGGTCCGGATGATTTTAACTTAAGCATAGATGGCGAGCGTTGGGATAATTTGCCAATAAGTGTGGAATTCTTTAACAAAGTACTGAAAGTTTATGTATAACTTTCCTCAGGCCGATTGAAAAATGAAACTACAAAGATTTGTATTTTGATTGATTAAAGTAGTCAGGTTAGTACCTGGCTACTTTTTTATTTCATTTTTGTAATATTAGACGAATACTGTCATATATTTATATTGAGTAATTGGAAGGGACACACTATTGAAATTTATTCTTGAATATAGTTTGGGATAGGGGATTTAAAATAGCTGGCAGTTTGAATCCGTAATCAATATTGCTTAAAGTATGTTAATCAAATAGGGGAGGGTTAATGAGTGGAAAACTATAATATTTACCAGCAAATTGCTGAAAGAACACAAGGGGATATTTATATAGGTGTAGTAGGTCCTGTAAGGACAGGGAAATCCACTTTTATTAAGAGATTCATGGACCTGCTTGTTATACCTAATATAGACAATGCTTACAGTAAGGAAAGGGCAAAGGATGAGCTTCCTCAGAGTGCTACAGGACGTACAATAATGACTACAGAACCTAAATTTGTTCCTAATGAGGCTGTTGAAATTACTGTAGATGATAATGTGGAGTTGAAAGTTAGGCTGGTGGACTGCGTAGGTTATCTTGTAAAAGGTGCACTAGGGTATATGGAAAATAATGCCCCAAGGATGGTTTCCACTCCGTGGTTTGACTATCAAATTCCTTTCGAAGAGGCAGCGGAAATAGGAACAAAAAAGGTTATAAACGAACATTCTACCATCGGTCTATTGGTTACAACGGATGGAAGTATTACTGATATTGAAAGAGAAGAATACGTAGAGGCTGAAGAAAGGGTTGTTAATGAATTAAAAAACATAAATAAGCCGTTTATCATTATCTTGAATTCTGTAAGGCCATATGATCCTGAAACAGTTAAATTAAGAGGAGAACTGGAGGAGAAATATAAAGTTCCTGTTGTCAATATGAACTGCGCTCAAATGCGTTATGAGGATATAAATACAATTATGGAGCGCGTACTTCTGGAATTCCCGGTATGCGAAGTCGGCATTAACATACCCAGATGGGTAGAGACCCTGGAAGAAGACCACTGGCTCAAGGTTGATATGCTTGATGCAATAAAGCAAACATTCAAGGGTATCACAAAAATAAGAGAGGTAAAAGGTTGTGTTGAGAAATTCTATAATTATGAATTTATTAACAAGGCCGGTATAAACAGAATTAACCTTGGAGAAGGAAATATACTGATAGACATAAATATCAGGGAAGGCCTGTTCTATGAGATACTCAGTAAAGCCACCGGCCTGGAAATTGAAGGAGAGCATAAGTTGTTGAGCCTTATGAAAGACCTGGCAAGAATAAAAAGAGAATATGAGAGAGTGGAATTTGCCCTGCATGAAGTCAGAGTAAAAGGATATGGTATTGTCACACCTACAATAGATGAATTAACGCTGGATGAGCCTGAAATAATCAAACAGGGAAACAGATTTGGAGTGCGGCTCAGAGCGAGCGCCCCGTCAATACATATGATCCGGGCTGACATAGAAACTGAAATAGCACCTCTTGTAGGTACAGAAAAACAGTCAGAAGAGCTGGTGAATTACCTTCTGAGGGAGTTTGAAGGAGAGCCGGGAAAGATATGGGAATCAAATATGTTCGGGAAATCCCTGCATGAGCTAGTAAGTGAAGGATTGCAGAATAAACTGTTCAGGATGCCTGAGGATGCACAGCTTAAACTGCAGGAAACTCTTCAGCGGATTATCAATGAGGGCAGCAGCGGACTTATTTGTATAATACTGTAATATATATGATTTAAATGAAATAAAAGAAATAAACAAAATAAAAGAAACAAATGATATGATGGGAGAAATTATATAAAGAAATAAGTTATATAAATAAACAAATTATATAAATGAAAGTATATATTAAGCCTTTCCTCAAGGAAAGGTTTTTCTTTATTTACAAAACTTTTAATTTAATTATAATATTTTTATATAGTTTAACATTATAGACACTTAAATAATATTATAATTTAAATACAAAGTGTTATACTGTAAATTAAACAAGTTGTGACAAACACAGAATAGTATAGGACAAGGAGGTTCGAAGCAAGGTTATGGACAGTTACAAAAACTATAAATTTTGGCTTGAAAGTGATTATTTTGATGAAGAAACCAAAAATGAACTAAAAGGTATTGAGAATGATAAAAAGGAAATAGAAGAGAGGTTTTACAAGGACCTTGAATTCGGAACGGGCGGTCTTAGAGGAATTATTGGTGCAGGTACAAACCGTATAAATAAATACACTGTACGTAAAGCTTCACAAGGACTGGCAAACTATATAAGTAAAAAAGGCCAGGATTACAAGCAGCGAGGTATTGTTATTGCTTATGACTCACGGCATAGGTCATATGAATTTGCCCTTGAGTCCGCAAAAGTATTTGCAGGTAACGGTATTAAGGCATATCTTTTCGATGAATTGAGACCAACACCGGAGCTTTCATTTGCGGTGAGATTTTTGAATGCAGCAGCCGGTGTAGTAATAACCGCCAGCCATAACCCAAAAGAGTACAACGGCTACAAGGTTTATGGTGAGGATGGAGCACAGCTTTCAATTACGGGCAGCGATGCAGTTTATGAAGAAATAAGCAAGATAAGCGATATAACAAAGGTAAACTTTATAGAAAAGGAGTCAGCAATTCAAAAGGGTCTCATTAAGATTATAGGAAGTGAAATTGATGATGAATACATAGAAAGGCTTAAGTCACTTACTATAAACAGAGATCTGGTAGAAAAAGTCTCTGATACATTTAAAATAGTGTATACACCTCTTCACGGCACGGGAAATAAACCGGTGCAGAGGATATTAAAAGAAATAGGTTTAAACAATGTGATTGTAGTAAAAGAGCAGGAACTCCCCGATCCGGATTTTCCCACTGTCAAATATCCTAATCCTGAGGACAAAAATGCTTTTACATTGGCGATAGACATAGCACGCAAGCAGGATGTTGATATGATAATCGGAACTGACCCAGATTGTGACAGAGTAGGTGTAATAGTAAGAAATGCCGATGATGAATATGTAACATTGACAGGCAATCAGACAGGCTGCCTGTTGATGGAGTACATTCTTTCCCAGAAGAAGAAAAAAGGGGAGCTTCCTGATAACGGATTTGTGGCCACAACTATAGTTTCAACCAACCTGGCAAAGGCAATTGCCCGGGAATATAATGTGCAACTTGTAGAAGTTCTTACAGGATTCAAGTTCATAGGCGAGAAAATTAAGGAAATGGATGAATTTGGTGAAAAGAAATTCCTGTTTGGTTTCGAAGAAAGTTACGGGTATCTTGCCGGTACATTTTCCAGAGATAAAGACGGCGTTGTAGCATCAATGTTAATTGCCGAAATGGCTGCATATTACAGGTCAAGAGGCATGTCTCTGTTTGAAGGCTTACAGGAGTTGTTTGCAAAGTATGGCTATTATATGGAAGATATAACGTCATTTACTGTTGAAGGAAAAGAAGGGCTTGAGAAAATAAGTTATACCATGAAGGAATTGCGTGAAAGAAAGCCATCCAGATTTAATGATATGGATGTTTACGCTATAAGAGACTATAGTATAGGGAAAAGGTTTGTAATTGAAACAGGAACAGAAGAACATATAGACCTTCCCAAATCTAATGTGCTGTACTATGAAATGAAAGATGATTCGTGGTTTTGTGTAAGGCCGTCGGGTACCGAACCAAAAATAAAAATATATTACGGTGTGCAAGGAAGTGATCAGGCACAGGCTGATAAAAAACTTGAAAAGCTTAAGGAATCCGTGCTTGAATATGTAAATAAATTATTGAATTAACCCATTACGGCCGGCACTTTGACAGCAGAGTACTGCTATCAAATGCCGGCGCAACAGGTCAGTTTTCTTTCATCATTTTTAAGATAGCCGGACATAAGTCTGGCTATTTCTTCACAGGGAGTGTTTTTTGGTGTTTTACCATCCTCAAAGCATTTTTTGTAAGTACTGAGGGAAATAGAAGCACAAATATTGCATGGCCTTTTATTATGGCATATACCCAGATAAAGTCCTTCCAGATACTCATAATATGCAACAGTTACAGATGTTTGGAAATAAGTAAAATTTCTGAAGTAATCAGCCCTGTCCAGCCTGCTGAAGTTTTCACAGGGAGTTATGAACAACCATGGCAGATTATTATAATCATCGTCATTGTTGAGTTGTAAAAAATGAAAAGGACCCGGTAGCAAACTTGAATTGCCTTTGCCAAAATCTTTTTCACATATAAATCGGTGTTTTTCATATAGTGATTTTTTTAAATGATGACAGAAAATACAAGACTTATATTCAGTGCTTATATGGTGTTCGTATATTTTTGTGGCAGTATTGTGCTTGAAAAACAGTCTGTAGGTTAGGTCATCTGAAAAAATAGTTACGTTTTTAAATAATGAAGTTATTTTTCTCAAATGATCAAATTTATATTTGTATTTCAAATACTTTGCACCTCCTGTTCCTAATTGATACATGCAAATAGAGGTAATGCTATTTTAGCATATTATGTATTTGTAGCAAAATTTCCCATATATATTTCTTATGTTTTCCTTTTACCTTATGTTTGTAATACCCAAATCCAAATACGGCATAATTGGTAGGGACTGATTGGTCCTATAAATAAATGGGCCTATAGAACTATTGTGTATGGTAATAAAGAATTAAAATAATAAAAAATACATAAAGAATGGATAATTACATAAAATTGGGCAGGATTTTGTAAGCAAATGTCGAATAATAAAATAAAAAATAATAGAAACCGGACATAAGAAATTTATATGTAAATTAAGTCTAGTATTAATTTATATTTATGTAAATTAGATTTTATTTATTAATATTAATAGCACTATTATTCCGTATATGCAATTATTGGCAGTAAAATATAAAGCAGATTATCTGGCAAGATACGTGAAGTATATATAATAAATATAACTTATAATTTTTTGCAGCTTCTGGAGGAAACAATGGAAAAAGCAAAGATTGAAAATAATCTTAGAGAAAGAAAGCTTGTAAATCCGGTATTCTATCAAAAGCACCAGTCATATTATTCAACCGATGTTGAATTGCAAAGAGGTTGTGCGAGTAAATCTGAAAACATTGAATCTGAAGATTTTATATTTAATGAAATCAGGATAGAGACGCAACTTCTTGTTATGAGTGTAATGAACAAGTACTTTGACTGGAATTCTGCAGATAAAGACACTGTCAGATCTACAATAAACATAATAATAGACGGACTTATTTCAAACAGGGAAATATTTCAAAAATTATCAGAATTAAAAAAAGTTGATGATTATACTTTCGAGCATTCCATCAGCGTATGTGTTCTGTCCCTTGTTATTGGCATAAGCATGAATTATGGCACGGATAAGCTTAATGAAATTGGAGCAGGTGCTATACTGCATGATATAGGTAAGTTGAAAATATCCAGGGAAATCCTTCAGAAGCCATCTGAGCTGACATATGCTGAATTTAATGAGATAAAAAAGCACACCTTGTATGGTTACCAATTTTTAAAAAATACCCCCGGTATAAGCCCAGTCGCTGCATATATAGCTCTCAGCCACCATGAGAGGTATGACGGAAGTGGGTATCCGATGCAATTGAAAGGGGATAAAATAAATAAGCTTGCCAGAATTGTTGCTGTTGCTGATGTATTTGATGCGCTGTCTTCAGACAGAGTGTACAGAAAGAAACTCCGGCCTCAGGAGATAATTGAGTATTTTACTGAAACAGGCTCACACAATTTTGATCCCGAAGTTGTAGATATATTTGTTAGTTTGGTTTCGATGTATCCGGCAGGAACCAATGTTGTTTTAAATACAGGGGAACGGGGAGTTGTTGTCAGCAACAACAGAGGATTACCTCTAAGCCCTGTTGTGAGAGTTAAATGTGATGGGAATAATAACAGGCTAAAAATGTATCTTAAGGATTATTACGAAATTAATCTTGAAGATTATTGTGAGATTAACCTTGCGGATTATGCAGATATTTATATTGAAGAAGTTTGTGATATTTGATAATGCTATCTTATTACCTGGTACAACAAATTAATGCTTATAGTATGGTTAATATTTATAGTATATTGTAGAAATTGAAGTTGAACGGCATAAGTTGTTCAACTTTTTTTATGGTATAATTAATGTGGTGGCGGATGAAGCTGCAATATGACAGTTTAAATGAAATCAATAATATTAATATGCTTTTAGATTAGTTATTTTAGGTTAATTGTTATTAAATTAATTATATTAGAGGATGGTAACAGTGCCGGATTTCGTACATTTACATGTCCATACTGAATACAGCCTTCTTGACGGCGCTAACCGTATAAGCGACCTTGTAAGCCGGGTGAAGGAACTTGGAATGAATGCTGTGGCTATAACCGACCATGGCGTAATGTATGGAGTGGTGGATTTTTATAAACAAGCGGTCAAGCAAGGTATTAAACCTATACTTGGCTGTGAGGTTTACACAGCCGCAAGGAGCCGCTTTGACAAACAGGCAGGTATAGATTCTGAGCAGGGGCATCTTATACTCCTTGCTGAAAATATGACTGGCTATAAAAACTTGATGAAAATTGTGTCTTTGGGATTTACTGAAGGCTTTTATTATAAACCCAGGATTGACATGGAGGTACTTGAAAAATATAGCGAAGGAATAATAGCTCTGAGTGCGTGCCTTTCAGGTGATATACCCCATGCGCTGCTGTTGGGTGACTATAACAAGGCTAAGGAGATAGCTTTAAAGTTTGTCAATATTTTTGGAAAAGACAACTTTTTTCTTGAGCTTCAGATGAATAATCTGGATGAACAGAATCTGGTTAACCAGGGTTTGATAAAACTGGGTAGAGAACTTGGGATAGCTCTTATCGCAACTAATGATGTCCATTATCTGAGAAGGCAGGATGCAAGGGCTCAGGAAATACTTATGTGTATTCAGACGGGAAAAAGCATTAATGATGAGGACAGGATGAAATTTAACAGTGAAGAATTATACCTCAAGACTCCCGATGAAATGGCTGAGCTCTTCAAGAATATACCTGAAGCGCTTGAAAATGCAGTAAAAGTTGCGCAGCGCTGTAATGTCGAACTTGAATTTGGTAAGCTGCATTTGCCGAAATTTGATGTGCCTGAAGGGGAAGACCCTTTTGAGTATCTTAGGAAGCTTTGTTATAATGGCCTGAATGCGAGGCTTGAAACAGTTGCTGCATCAGAAGAGCTGGACGATTTTAAAATATCGCAATATAAGCAAAGATTGGAGTATGAACTTGACGTTATAAAGCAAATGGGTTATGTAGATTATTTCCTTATCGTGTGGGACTTTATAAGATACGCCAGGGAAAACCATATCATGGTGGGGCCCGGAAGGGGCTCCGCGGCTGGAAGTCTTGTATCTTATTGTCTTGGAATAACAAACATAAATCCAATAAAATATAACCTTTTGTTTGAAAGATTTCTGAATCCTGAAAGGGTAAGCATGCCTGACATAGATATAGATTTCTGCTTCGAAAGAAGACAGGAGGTAATTGATTATGTCGTCAGAAAATATGGAAGCGACAGAGTTGCCCAGATAATAACATTTGGAACTATGGCTGCCCGTGCTGTCATAAGGGACGTGGGACGTGCTTTGGACATGTCCTATAATGAAGTTGATATAATAGCTAAAATGATACCATATCAGCCTGGGATGACTATTGATAAAGCTCTTGAGACTAATCCTGAACTTAGAAACAGGTACGAAAATGATGAAAGAGTCAAGGAACTTATTGATACCGCACGGCTGCTGGAGGGTATGCCAAGACATGCATCAACCCATGCTGCCGGGGTAGTTATTTCTAAAGAGCCGGTAGTTGAATATGTTCCGCTTCAAAAAAATGAAGACTGCATAACGACTCAGTTTACCATGGGTCTTCTTGAAGAACTCGGTCTTCTGAAAATGGACTTTTTGGGCTTGCGCACATTGACCGTCATAAGGGATACCGTTGAATTGGTAAAAAAGAACTACGGCAGGGATATTAATATTGAAACTATAGATATGAATGACAAGGCTGTTTTTAACATGATAAGTGAAGGTTACACAACAGGCATATTCCAGCTTGAAAGCGCAGGAATGACCCAATTTATCAAGGAATTGAAGCCTGGCTCACTTGAGGATATTATTGCCGGCATATCCCTTTACCGTCCCGGTCCCATGGATCAGATACCCAGGTATTTGCGGAATAAGAATAATCCTTCTGAAATAAAATACATTCATCCAAAGCTTGAAGAAATACTTAATGTAACATATGGATGTATGGTTTATCAGGAACAGGTAATGCAGATAGTGCGTGAACTTGGCGGATACTCCATGGGAAGATCCGACCTGGTGAGAAGGGCTATGTCCAAGAAAAAAGCGGAAATAATGAAGCAGGAGAGGCACAATTTTATATATGGAATAACTGATGATGACGGAAATGTTGTCGTTAGCGGGGCAATACGCAATGGTGTGGATGAAAAAACGGCGAATGTGATATTTGACGAAATGATGGACTTTGCCAGTTATGCATTTAATAAGTCTCATGCTGCAGCCTATGCTGTAGTTGCTTATCAGACCGCATGGCTTAAATATTACTATCCCACGGAATTTATGACTGCACTGCTTAACAGTTTTCTAGGAAACAGTGATAAGATATCGCAGTATGTTCATGAGTGTAAAGCAATGAATATCGATATCCTGCCTCCGGACATCAACGAAAGTGACGTAAAGTTTGCTGTAGTAAACGGTAAAATCAGATTTGGAATGGCCGCAATAAAGAATGTAGGAATAGGAGCTGTAAACGAAATAATACTTGAAAGAAAATCAGGCGGTTATTTTAAAGATTTCAGAGATTTCTGCGAAAGAATGGATGGGAAAGATGTTAATAAAAGGTGTATTGAAAGCCTTATAAAAAGCGGCGCTTTTGACTCTTTCGGGATATACAGGTCCAGACTTATGGCTGTATATGAAGGCCTGATTGATAGTATACAGCAAAATAAAAAGAGAAATTTAGAAGGACAGCTTACAATTTTTGGACTTTCAAATGATGGACATGAAGTGGACACAGTTAGTATTGAGTATCCCAACATAGATGAATATTCTTCCAAGATGCTTCTTTCAATGGAGAAGGAAATGATGGGCCTGTATATAACAGGCCATCCTCTGAGAGAATATGAAGATCAGCTCAATAGAAGTGTTACCATTTTTAGTTCTGATCTGAACCTGAATGCAGGCAGCGGTGAAGAAGAAATGGGAATAAATGAAGTCAGAGGTTTGGGAGATGGTCAAATTGTAGTTGTTGGTGGCATAATCACCGGTAAAAAGACAAAAATGACAAAAAGCAATAATCTTATGGCATTTGTCACGCTGGAAGATTTGCACGGCTCCATGGAACTTATAGTATTTCCTAAAATTTTGAGCCAGTATTCTGACCTGATAGTTGAAGACAATATCGTTCTGGTTAAAGGCAGAATAAGTATAAAAGAAGAGGAAATGCCGAAAGTAATATGTGAGGAAATAAGTACTTTGAAAAAAAACGACAATAATCTCTGCGGCAATAGTAATAATATTAGTGATAACAATTACATTAATAGCGATAATAAATATACTGCTAATAGCAACCACAGCGGAAAGAGTTTTAATGCCGGCAGAGATAGTCAAAATAATGACAAAACACGAAAGCTGTATATAAAAATAAGTCATGTTGATAATAATGATTTTATGAACTCACTATTATCACTCCTCATGTTCTTTTCCGGGCAGACGCCTGTGTATCTGTATGATGAAAGCAGAAGGGCGATTAAAGAAATGGAGAGAAGATACTGGGTAAATTTAAATGAATGCCTGCTAAATGAACTGGAATTAAGAGTGGGTAAAGACGGGGTAAAGGTGGTTTAAAAAAATAAAATATTGATTTTTACAACGAAATAATATATAGTTATGTCGAGGTGGTTTTTATTGGACGGGGATATTGAGAAAATAATCGGTGATTATGTTCTTATTAAAGCAGAAGAAAACGGCGTAAATATAATAGGTCTTACCAGAGGTAAGGATACTAAATTTCATCATACTGAAAAACTTGATAAGGGTGAAGTGCTAATAGCCCAATTTACCGAGAATACTTCAGCGATTAAGGTCCGGGGCAAAGCGCTTATTATGTGCCGGCACGGACAAATATATTCCGGTGAATAAAAAACAAAGGGGCGTGTTTTTATGTGGACTGTAGTATATATGGCTCAAAGCAAAGAAATAGCCACTAAGCTGCAGGATTTGTTAACAGACGAAGGAATACTGGTTAAACTTAGACCAATAAGTAAAAACCATGAAAACAACGATAATTATTATGAGGTTTTGGTGCCTGAAGCGGAAGTTGAAGAAGCACACAGTGTAATAATTGAGACAGGTTTTTGACTTTAAGTTTTAATACATTTTATTTTATGACCCCGTGTTGATAAAATTGTTGCACGGGTTTAATATTTTATGGAGGTTTGAAATGAGAGGAATAAAGACCATAGGCGTTTTGACCAGCGGTGGAGATGCGCCGGGGATGAATGCAGCCATAAGATCAGTGGTGAGAACCGGAATATATTATGGTTTTAAAGTTCTTGGAATAAAAAAAGGGTATAATGGGCTGATTAATGGTGACGTAACTGAGATGTCTTTAAGGTCTGTTTCTGATATAATTCATAGAGGAGGAACAATTCTTCAGACAGCAAGATGCCCTGAATTCAAAACAGAAGCGGGTTTGAAGAAAGCAGCTGCAATGGCCGAAGTTTTCGGTATAGATGCTATAGTAGTAATCGGAGGAGACGGTTCATACAGGGGTGCCAGGGACCTGAGCAAATATGGGGTGAATGTTATGGGGGTTCCCGGAACTATCGACAACGATATTGGATGCAGTGAATATACGATAGGTTATGATACAGCCCTGAATACCGTTCAGGATGCAATAGATAAAATCCGTGACACGGCATATTCTCATGAAAGATGCAGTGTACTTGAGGTTATGGGAAGACATGCAGGACATATAGCTCTAAATGTCGGTATATCCGGAGGTGCAGAAGTTGTTTTGCTTCCTGAAAGAAGTTACGATATAAATAAAGATGTTATAAAGCCCATAATAGAAGGCAGGAACAGGGGTAAGAAACATTATGTTGTTATTGTTGCTGAAGGTGTAGGCGGAGCCATAGAAATTGCTAAGGCAATAGAGGATAAGACGGGTATAGAAGCAAGAGCAACTATTCTCGGACATATACAGCGCGGTGGAAGCCCAACAGTTCGCGACAGGGTTATGGCCAGCATATTAGGAGCAAAAGCCGTTGAACTTATTAAAGATGGTGCAGCAAACAGAATCGTAGCTGTAAAGGATAATAAGATTGTTGATTATGATATAAATGAAGCTCTTGAGATGAAAAAGTCAATTGATGACAAATTGTTTGAATTGAGTACAATTCTTGCCCTGTAAAAGGGAGGTGGCTATATATCTATGCTCGTTTCGGAAACACAACTTATTGTAAGATATGCAGAAACGGATCAAATGGGAATAGTTCATCATTCCAACTATCCGGTATGGTTTGAAGCAGGAAGAACTGATTTTATAAGAAAACTTGGTATGCCTTATTCAGCTATTGAAGAAGAGGGAATATTGCTCCCTCTCATCAGGCTGGAATGCAATTATAAGGGTTTTGCAAAATATGAAGATGAAATTACAGTAAAAACAAGTATCAAAAAGATTACATATACCAGGATAATATTTTACTATGAAATATATAAAAATAACGAAGAAAAGCCGATAACAACAGGTGAGACTGAACATGCCTGGACAACCAGGAATATGAAGCCATTGAATTTGAAAAAGCATTCATCACATATATATGATTTGTTGAGTAGGGCATTGCAAGATAATTAAAATTTGTGTTAAACTATAGCAATACGATTATATTTTGGTGGTGAGTTAGTGAACGTACCTAATCTCCTTACTGTAATAAGGTTTATGCTTATTCCTGTTTTCGGGTACTACCTTCTTGAAGGACAGTATAAAGTTGCAGTATTTTTGTTTTTGCTCAGTAGCCTGACAGATATTCTTGATGGTTACATAGCCAGAAAGTTCAATATGGTTACACCATGGGGAAAACTTGCGGACCCGCTTGCGGATAAGTTAATGCAGCTAACTGCAACGATACTGCTGATTATTCAAGAAAAAATACCTCTCATAATATTGTTTGTTGTAGCAGCAAAAGAGCTACTGATGGGTGCCGGTAGTATTTTTCTTTATAAGAAGAAAAATTATGTGGTATCTTCCAATTGGTATGGGAAAATGGCAACTGTTGTTTTTAACTGTACAATTGTTCTGATTATTCTGTTCAATTTCAGCTCTCCAATTAATGAGGTACTTATTTGGACGGCTGTATTGTCTACTATGTTTGCGTTTATTATGTATTTTAAGGCATTTGTCAACATAAACAAGAAAACTTGAATCTCTTTTATTTGTCTTTTTTTTACAAATATTATAAATATAATAAACAATAAGAACGTATATTTTCCTGAAAGCTCTTCTGTGGTATTATAATAAATAGGATCTCAATGAGGTCAATGTCGCAAAATATAAGTATTTCAGGAAAGGTATATGAATGTTCGGATATGTGTTACCGGAAAAACCGGAATTGAAAATAAGGGAGTATGAAACTTTCAGGGCGTTTTATTGTGGAATTTGTAAATCAATGGGAAGAAGATACGGTCAGCTTTCACGTTTAACGCTAAACTATGATACAGTTTTTCTTGCCATACTTTTATCTTCTTTAGCGGATGAAATCCCGGAAATGAAAAGGGAAAGGTGTATTGCCCATCCCATGAAAAAAAAGTACATAGTTACTAAAAGTGATATTGTGGATTATGCTTCAGACATTAACCTGATTTTAGCGTATTATAAATTAAGAGATAACTGGAAGGATGAACATAATTTTCTCTCCGGTGGAGGTATTTTATTACTGAAGTCTGCACATGAAAAATTGAAAAAGAAGTATTCTAAAAAATGTGCTATAATTGAGGAAAAATTAAGAGAGCTAACTGAACTGGAGACATCAAAATGTAATTCTATGGATAAAGCGGCGGAGCCATTTGCCAAAATAATGGAAGAGGTTTTTTGCTTTGACCCTTTGTGTGTTGATAAGGAAAGAGAAAAGCTGCTTAGAGTAATCGGCTATAACCTCGGCAAGTGGATATATATTCTGGATGCTTACGATGATATTGAGGATGATATAGGGAATAATTCATATAATGTATTTATTTATCAGTTCGGTGTAAATAAAGATAATTTACAGGATTGTAAACTTACTATGCGTAAACGCATAGATTTTAACCTGACTTATGCTTTGGGGGAAATATCAAGGTCATGTAAACAATTAGAACTTAAGATAAACTCAGGTATAATTGAAAATATCGTATACCTGGGCATGTTAAGAAAAATGGAACATATTCTAAAAGCGGGGAGTTGTAAGAAAGTTGAAAAATCCATATGAAGTTTTAGGGGTAAGAGAAGGAGCAAGTGAGGAAGAAATCAAGAAAGCTTACAGAGAGCTTGTAAAAAAGTATCATCCTGATCAGTACAGGGATAATCCACTGTCAAAGCTTGCAGAGGAAAAATTGCGGGAAATTAATGAAGCCTATGACTATCTTATGAAAAACGGTTCCGGCGGATCCGGTAAAAATACCTATGGAGGAAGCAGCAACTGGAATAGCGGAAATGACAGTGGAATATTTAATCAGGTGAGAATCAATATTAACAGTGGAAATATTGCCGTAGCTGAAGAAATGCTTAACAGAATGCCTAACCGTACAGCCGAATGGTACTTTTTAAAAGGACTGGTTTTTTTGCGTAAAGGTTGGTACGATGAGGCATATTCCCACATTCAGACTGCCGTTAATATGGAACCCGGCAATTTCGAGTACCGCAGTACTCTTAATAAGCTGAACAATTCATACAGGAACTACCGTACTGATGCATATGGAAGAGGATATAATCAAGGGCCTGATTTATGTTCAATATGTCAATGCCTGTGGTGTTCAGACTGCTGCTGCGAATGTATGGGTGGCGACTTAATTAGCTGCTGCTAATAAACACACATCCGGTGAGTTAGAGTGTATTGTAATTTTAATAAAGAAAAGAGGTATCATTTGTGGGCACTGGTTCGACAAATGCGAAAAGAATAGCATTAATAGGAATTTTGGGAGCCCTTGCCGTTATTACAGTGTTGTTTGCTGCTCTGATGCCTACAGGGAGGCTGTCGCTTTATGCCCTTAGCTCATTTTATGTATCTGTAATAATTATGGAGTACGGAGTTGGTAACGGATGGCTTTTTTACGTGGCAACAGGCTTATTATGTCTGGTTATAGTACCGGATAAAATCAGTGTCCTGCCATATCTGCTTTTCTTTGGAATATACGGAATAATTAAGATGTATATAGAAAGAATAAGAAAGCTTGTTGTTGAGATTTTGCTTAAGCTACTGTATTTTAACGTTAGTGTCGAGGTATGCTTCATTTTGGCAAAGGAAGTATTATTTGGAGAAATAAATGTCAACATATCATGGTGGGCTTTAATTGCTGCTCTTGAAGTTGTTTTTATAATTTTTGATTATGTGTATTCTTTATTCATACAGTATTATGTTGAAAGATTGAGAAAAATTATAAAACCGGATTAAATAGGTAAGACCTCTTGTTCAAATTAAGGAGGGAGTTTTTTTGCGTATTGCTGTTATTGACGGACAGGGTGGAGGAATAGGCAAAACCCTGGTAGAAAAATTAAAAAAGGAGCTTTCAGCGGAGCATGAAATTATCGCTCTGGGCACTAATGCAGCAGCTACTGTTCAGATGCTTAAAGCCGGCGCAGACGAAGGGGCGACAGGTGAAAATGCGATAGTTTATAATGCACGGAAAGTGGATATTATTGTTGGGGCTATTGGTATAATAATTTCCAATGCAATGATGGGCGAGCTTACTCCGGCTATAGCATGTGCAATTTCTGAAAGTCCCGCAAAAAAGGTGCTTATACCACTTAACAGATGCAATATAGAAGTGGCCGGAGTAAAAAGTGAATCACTACCCGGTCATATTGAAGATGCTGTACGTATCATAAAGGAATATTTGGCTTCCCAGAGACATAACCAGTGTGATTGAGACAATAATAAGAATGATGGGATTAATTTAACAGTGCAATCAAACAGAGGGTAGAAGAAAATGGACGATAGAACACTAAAGGTGCTTGAATATGACAAAATAGTAGCAATGCTTGTGAAGCTAACATCATCGGAACTCGGAAAAGAATTGGCTGAAAGCCTTGAACCGGAAATAGATTTTTCAAAGGTGGAAAGTCTCCTGAAAGAGACAAGCGATGGTGTCAGCTTTATTTTAAGAAAGGGCAATCCGCCGTTAGGTGGAATTCATGATATCAGAAACAGTTTAAAAAGAGTAAAACTCGGGGCTGTTCTTATGCCCGTCGAGCTTTTGCATATTGCGGATACTCTCAGAGCTGTAAGAAATTTAAAGAACTATGCCATGGAAAAAGATGTTGAAAGTGAGGACAATTCAGTAAGGGAGTTAATCAGTCTTCTTGAGTCAAACAGAAAGATTGAGGATAAAATAACCCATGCTATAGTAAGTGAAGACGAAATTGCCGATGATGCCAGTGTAACTCTCCTGAATATAAGGAGGCAGATGAAACAGGCTCAGGAATCCATAAAAAATAAGCTCAACGATATAATCAGATCATCGAAATATCAGAAGTATATACAGGAATCACTTGTTACAATTAGAGGTGACAGGTATGTTATCCCGGTGAAACAGGAGTACAGGAACGAAATACCGGGGTTAGTTCATGATTCTTCTGCCAGTGGGGCAACCATTTTTATCGAACCAATGTCTGTAGTTGAGGCAAATAATAATATAAAGCAGCTCAAAATCAAAGAAAAAGCGGAAATAGAAAAAATACTGCGTGAGCTGACGACTGAAGTGGAAACAATTGCAGAACAGCTTGAGTCTAATATTTCAATTTTTGCGAAGCTGGATTTTATTTTTGCAAAAGCCAAACTGAGCGTGGAGTACAATTGCGTATGCCCAAGGCTTGAAAGTGGCGGGGAAATTGTCATAAAAAAGGGAAGGCATCCACTGCTCGATCAGTCAAAAGTCGTGCCAATAGATTTCTGGATAGGGGATCAATTCAGAACTCTTGTGATAACCGGACCAAACACAGGAGGAAAAACTGTAACCTTAAAAACTGTTGGGCTTTTTATGCTTATGGCTCAGGCAGGACTTCACCTGCCAGCGTCTGAAGGAACCAAAATTTCCGTCTTTAAACAGATATTTGCGGATATAGGGGATGAACAGAGCATAGAACAAAGCCTCAGCACATTTTCTTCACACATGACAAATATTGTAAAAATTCTTAAAAAAGCAGACAATAATTCACTGGTACTTATGGATGAACTTGGAGCAGGCACCGATCCTACGGAAGGTGCGGCTCTTGCAATGTCTATTCTTGAAAGCCTTCACCATAAGGGCAGCATCACTGTTGCAACTACTCACTATAGTGAGCTGAAAACATATGCCATTTCCACCAAAGGAGTTGAAAATGCAAGCTGTGAGTTTGACGTAAAGACTTTAAGACCTACTTACAGGCTGTTAATAGGAGTACCCGGAAAGAGCAATGCTTTTGCAATATCGCAAAGGCTTGGATTGCCTTCGGATATACTTGAAAGAGCTAAGGAATTCCTAACCCAGGAGGACATAAAATTTGAGGATATTTTGCTGTCCATTGAGAGAAATAAAAGTGAGTCGGAAAGAGAAAGAATCAAGGCTGAAAGTTACAGGCTTGAAGCTGAAAAGCTGAAGAGAGAGCTTGAAGAACAACGGGAGAAAATAAAAGCTCAGAAAGAGAAGATTCTAAGAGAAGCCAGAGAAGAGGCAAAGCGTATATTACTCAGTACAAAGGAAGAGTCAGAAGCTATAATTGAACAGCTAAAAAAGCTTGAAGAAGAGAGAGAAGCAGCGGAAAGAAACAAGATAGCTGAGAAAATGAAGCTCAAGCTGAGAAAAAACATTGATAAAGTAGAAGAATCACTGAGCGAAAGCATATTTAAGAGGGAAGGATATGTTAAACCGCCTGAGAATCTCAACCCCGGTGACTCTGTATTTATTATAAATCTCAATCAGAAGGGGACTGTTCTTGAACCGCCCGATAAAGACGGCGAAGCGGTTATTCAGGTTGGAATAATGAAGATCAATGTTCATAAGACGAACCTGAAACTTCTGGATGAACAGAAACAGGAAACTGAAAGAATGGGATATTCGAAAATCAATATGTCAAAAGCATCAAACATTACCACAGAAATTGACCTGAGGGGAGCAAATCTGGACGAGGCGCTAATCAGTGTGGATAAATTTTTGGATGATGCAAGTATTGCAGGGTTGAATGAGGTTACAATTATCCACGGAAAAGGCACAGGTATCCTGAGAAACGGTATACACAATTTTTTGCGTACTCACCCTCATGTAAGAAAGTTCAGAATTGGGAAGTACGGAGAAGGAGAATCAGGAGTTACGGTTGTAGAATTGCGCTAATGTTTCCTAAGACCATGGTGGCTGGTCCGAGACTACTGATAAAAGGTCTGATTTACAGGCAATTTTTGCCCCTAAAGTCAGACCTTTTTCCAAATAATACATTCTCTTGACAGTTGCCCCCTTTACATGCGATGTAGAACTGTTCTCTTTGCATATTATACATGTTTTACATGAGTCGGCATATGTCTGTTATGTGTTGCCGGTTGATGTTTTATGCAATTTTTGTTGACATTGTATTTGTCATTAATTAGAATAATATTTTGTAATAAATTTTGAAATATGTATATAGCGTTAAAAGAGTTATACTATTGCACTTTATGACTAATTTATAAGCAATTAAGAAAAATAAATAATATAGAAATAATCAATTTTATTAATAGACAAGGAGATTTTTGTGAAACAGGTAAGAGAAAACATAAGAAACATTGCAATAATTGCACACGTTGACCACGGAAAGACTACGTTAGTTGACGGAATGCTCAGGCAAAGCGGAATATTCAGAGAAAATGAACAGGTACAGGAAAGGGTTATGGATTCCAATGACCTTGAAAGAGAGAGAGGCATTACTATTCTTGCAAAAAATACCGCTGTGAACTACAGGGGCATAAAAATAAATATTGTTGACACACCCGGACATGCCGATTTTGGTGGTGAAGTGGAACGGGTGCTGAAAATGGTGGATGGCGTTTTACTTCTTGTTGATTCTTTTGAAGGACCTATGCCCCAGACAAGATTTGTATTAAGGAAAGCATTGCAGTTGAACCTCAAGCCTATTGTGGTGATAAACAAGATAGACAGGCCTGATGAGAGGTCAATGGAAGTAGTGGATGAGGTTTTAGAACTCTTTATTGAGTTAGGTGCTGACGATGAACAGTTAGAGTTCCCAATAGTGTATACGTCATCAAAGGACGGATATGCTGTCCTTGATTTAGGAGATAAGAGGGAGAGCCTGGAGCCTTTGTTTAAAACAATTGTGGAACATGTTCCCCCGCCGGCCGGTGACTTTGATGGACCGTTGCAGTTCCTCATATCAAATATAGATTATGATGATTATGTAGGCAGAATTGCAGTCGGCAGAGTTGAAAGAGGAACAATAAAGTATGGACAGCAGGTTGTAATATGCAAAAAAGACGGCGGGCTTCAAAATATGAAAGTTACAAGGCTTTATCAGTTTGAAGGATTGAAGAGGGTTGAATACCAGCAGGCAACTGTCGGGGATATCATTGCTGTGTGCGGTCTTGAAGATATCAGCATCGGGGAAACAGTGTGTGACGTCGAGAATCCTGAACCGCTTCCCTTTGTTAATATTGATGAACCGACTATATCTATGACTTTTAGCGTAAACGACAGCCCTTTTGCCGGACAGGAGGGAACATATGTAACCTCAAGGCATTTAAGAGACAGGCTGTTTAAAGAGCTTCAGACTAACGTCAGCCTTAGAGTTGAAGAGACTGATACACCTGATGCGTTCAAGGTTTCGGGAAGAGGAGAGCTGCATTTATCCATACTCATAGAAACTATGAGAAGGCAGGGCTATGAGTTTCAGGTATCAAAACCCAAGGTCATTATGAAAGAAATCGACGGAGTGCTCCATGAGCCTATTGAGTACCTGATGATAGATGTACCTGAAGAATATGTGGGTGTTGTTATGGAAGGCCTTGGTGCAAGGAAAGCTGAGATGGTAAACATGCAATCGGCAAATGAGGGGTATGTGAGACTTGAGTTTAAAATTCCTGCCAGGGGTCTTATTGGATACCGCTCAGAATTTTTGACTGATACCAAAGGAAATGGTATAATGAATCATGTATTTAATGGATTCGAGCCATATAAAGGTGAGATTTTATCAAGACAGAGAGGTTCAATTATCGCTTGGGAAACCGGTGAGTCTGTTGTTTATGGGTTATATAATGCACAGGAAAGAGGAAATCTTTTCATTGGTCCGGGTGTTAAGGTATATGAAGGTATGGTAGTTGGGGAAAATTCAAGAATGGATGACATTGTTATAAATGTTTGTAAAAAGAAACATGTTACAAACATGAGGGCAGCGGGTTCAGATGAGGCTTTGAGATTGACTCCTCCCAAGGTATTGAGTCTTGAACAGATGCTTGAATTTATTAACGAAGATGAATTGGTTGAAATAACGCCAAAGAGTTTAAGAATACGAAAGAAAATCCTTAATACCGAGTTGAGGGCAAAAGCAAAGAGCAAAATGCAGTAGAACTTAATAATTAACTGATATGATATTTATTAAAGAGCATAACCCGTTGTTTCAGACAATCAGAAAGAATTACTACATTATCTGAATAATGGCACAACGGGTTAAGATGTATGATTGGCACATATTTTATAGCTTCGTTTTTAACTTATGAGCGAGGTTATATGGTGGTGATTAATTATGAGTACAGTTAAAACCAGCAGTACAAAGGAGAGCCCTAAAAGTAAAAAAAAGAATAAAGCACTAATGAGACTGACTATTTTTTTGTTTTTAGTTATGTTGACTTTAGTCTGCGCATCAATCTCATACAGGTATGTACTGGAGAATCAGAGGAGTGGTAATGAAGCCTCTATCAATATTCCTGAAGAAGAGGGTATTAAGATATATATTCCTCGCGGTTCCAGTACTTCTGATATTGCTGAGATTCTTAAAAAGGAAGGTATTATTAAAAATATAACCGCATTCAAGATTTTGTCCAAAATTAACGGTTATGACGGTACTTACAATTCCGGGACTCACATAATCGCAAAAGGAGTGGACTATGACAACATAAGCGGTTACGAAACATTAATGCAGATTTTCTCAAGCATGCCTTTGGCAGAGCCTGATGTAACACTTACATTTATTGAGGGTTCTACCTTGAATGATATTGAGAATAAATTAGCTGAGAACAATCTTATAAATAGACAAAAATTCAGAGATCTTATCAACAATGGTGAATTTGATTATCCTTTTTTAAAAGACCTTCCCAAAAGAGAAAACAGACTGGAAGGCTATCTTTTCCCTGATACCTACAGATTTAGTCCAAAAGGAGGGGAAAAAGCCATAATAACCAAAATGCTCAATCAGTTTGACAATGTATTTGAGGATATCTATTATAAAAGAGCTGAGGAATTGGGCATGACTGTAGACGAAGTGATTATCCTTGCATCCATTATAGAGAAGGAAGCTGCAGTTGAAGGCGAAAGAGAGACTATTTCGGGCGTCTTTCATAACAGGTTGAAAAGTAAGGATGCAAATCTAAGAAAACTCCAATCGTGTGCAACAATAAATTATATATTAACACAAAAAGGCCAAAAGCCTAAAGAAGTTATAACGGTTGAAGACGAAAAGATCGATCATCCATATAATACTTATATGTATGAAGGACTTCCGCCCGGTCCTATATGTTCACCGGGACGCGCATCCATAATAGCCGCTCTCAGCCCTGAAGACCATGATTATTACTATTTTGTTGAAAAGGGAGATGGTTCGGGAGAGCACTACTTTTCAAAAACGTATGATGATCATTTGAAAGCAAGGGCCAGAGCGGAGGCAAACAGAAAAGAAAGAGAAAAAGAATAAGTATTGTGGGGCTGCAAAGCCTCACAATTTTCTTATATGTCAATACGGATTATGTCAGTACGGATGGAGATTTTCAAATGATAAACTATGAATATATAACGACATATATTAGAAATACAATCAACAAAAACGAAGGCTTCTTGAGAGAGCTTGAACGCTATGCTGAGGAAAATCACATTCCCATTATACAACCGGAGGTTGCAAAACTTATTACTGTGCTGGGCAACATGCAAAAACCAGGTAGAATACTTGAGATAGGTACGGCTATCGGTTATTCCGCCATACTCATGACTTCTTTCCTGAAACAGGGCGGGAAAATTGATACAATAGAAAGATATGAGAAGATGGCTGAGAAAGCCCGGGAAAATATTAAAATGGCAGGAAAGGAAGATACTATAAACATAATAATAGGGGATGCCATGGATGTTCTTGCCTGCCTGGATAAGCAGTACGACATGATTTTTGTTGATGCTGCAAAAGGGCAATATCCCGAGTTCCTGCCTCATTGCATGCGTATGCTTGTGAAAGGAGGCCTTCTTATTTCTGATAATGTACTGTACCAGGGTATGGTTGCTACTAATGAACTTGTGGTAAGGCGAAAGAAGACAATTGTGACAAGATTGAGAAAGTACCTGACAACCCTATGCAACAGTGATGAACTTGAAACCTGCATCATTCCGGTAGGCGACGGTGTAGCGTTAAGCTACAAGTTGAAATAGGTGAGCGGTTAATGGGAAAATAAATAAGTGAAAAAATAGTATATTTTGCAGTGGAGAGGTGGACGTATGAAAAAAGTTGAACTGCTTGCGCCTGCGGGCAGTCTTGAGAAACTTGAGATGGCGTTGGTTTATGGTGCCGATGCTGTATATATGGGTGGAGAAGCTTACGGACTCAGGGCATATGCTGAAAACTTCAGCAGGGAAGAGATGAAAGCCGGGATTGAATTTGCCCATTCCATGGGTAAAAAGGTTTATATCACAATGAATATAATACCTCACAATAATGACCTTATTGGAATGCCTGAGTATATAAAAGAGATTGAGAATATGGGAGTTGACGCAATAATACTCTCAGACCCGGGTGTATTATCTTTGGTAAGGGACTTTGCCCCGTCTATGGACATACATCTGAGTACACAGGCGAATAATACAAATTGGGCAAGCGCAAAATTCTGGTATGATCATGGTGTGCGCAGAATAATACTTGCCAGGGAACTGTCCCTTAAAGAAATAAGTGAGATCAGGAAAAAGACCCCTGATGACCTGGAGCTTGAAATATTTGTGCATGGCGCAATGTGTATTTCCTATTCCGGAAGATGCCTTTTAAGCAGCTACATGGCCGGCCGTGATTCAAACAGAGGGCTTTGCGCCCATCCTTGCAGATGGAAGTATTATCTGGTGGAAGAAAAAAGGCCAGGGGAGTACATGCCCGTTTATGAAAACGAAAGAGGTACTTTCATATTTAATTCAAAAGACCTGTGCATGATAGAGCATATACCTGAAATGATACAAGCAGGAGTTACGAGCTTTAAGATTGAAGGCCGGATGAAAAGCTCTTATTATGTTGCCACAATAGTTAAAGCATACAGAGAAGCTATAGACAAATACTACAGTGACCCTGAAGGATACAAGTTTGACCCGTATTGGCTTGAAGAGCTGTCCAAGGCAAGCCACAGAGAGTACTACACAGGATTTTACTTCGGAAAGCCATCAGGTGAAGGCCAGATTTATGACAAGAGTTCATATATAAGAGAATATGATTTTGTGGGACTGGTAATGGATTATGATAAGAAGACGGGAATTGCGACCGTTGAGCAAAGGAACAGGATGTATGTCGGAGAGGAAATTGAGGTATTGAGACCGAAAGGCAGATACTTCACACAGGTGATTAAGGCTATGAAAAATGCAGAAGGCGAAGATATTGATGTAGCGCCTCATCCTCAAATGACTGTTCTGATGCCTATGGATGAAGAGGTTGAGAAATACACTATATTGAGAAGGAAGAGCAGTGATTAAAATACTTTTCGGTTCTATTGAATAAACACTAACTTTTACTAAATAGCTTCTATTTAATAACTTTTATTGAATAAATACCCCACTTCGAAGAGATAATTTATGACAGAAGGAGGGGTTTTTTCATGCTTAAAAAAAGGGCCATGACTTTGTTTTACATATTTCTTGGAGCGTTTGTTCTGCTCATAGGGCGTTTTTTTTATTTTCAGATTTTAAATGGAGGTAAACTTTCAGAATCTGCTTCAGCTCAAAGAATATCTGATTCTGACATTGAAAGGCCCAGAGGTGATATTCTTGATAAAAACCTCATACCGCTTACAAACAGGCAAAAGAAGTTTACCATAGTGCTGCAGCCTCTTTACCTGAAGGAAAACAAGGAGGATTTGGCCAGGGTGTGTGAAATACTTGAAATTAATTATAATGAATATGAGAAGAGGATAGACTTTGAGAAACAGCCTATAATGATTGAGACCAGTGAAGAAAAAAAGAATTCCATAATAAATTTGAAAATACCCGGCACGTCAGCAATTAACTCTCTTAAGAGATATGACGAAAACTCGGTTGCCAGGCACATCCTTGGATATTTGAACAAAGCTGACAGCGTTGGAGAGACAGGAATTGAAAAGAAATACAATGAGATTCTTGAATGTGAAACTGAAAACCTTATAGGAGCTGTTATAGATGCCCGCAACAATATTGTAAGAGGAATGGGGTACAGGATAATAAAACTTGAAAGAAACAGTAAAAAACTCAATGTCAAACTCACTATTGATTATCATATTCAAAAAATAGTAGAAGATGTGATGGAGAGAAATGGCACAAAAGGCGCTGTTGTGGTCGAAAATGTATCCAATGGCGATATTGTAGCTATTGCAAGTAAGCCGGATTTTGACCAGAACAATGTTGCTGATTATTTAAAAAGCCCTGATAACGAACTTTTTAACAGGGCAACGGCGTCATATAATCTTGGTTCGATTTTCAAAATCCTTGACGCTGTACTGGTTCTGGAAAATGACATAGATGTACATGAAACTTTTTTCTGCCCGGGTTATATAAAAGTCGGCAATAAGGATTTTAAATGCTCCTCCTATAATAAGGGAGGCCATGGTGAACTTGACATGATGCAGGCTTTTGCACTGTCATGCAATTCATACTTTATTAACACCGGACTGCAATTAGGGTACAGAAAAATTGTTGAAGTAGCAGAAAGGTTTGGATTAGGCAGCCCTACCGGCATAAAGGAACAGGGTATAATTGAAGCCGATGGAAATATTCCTGAGGCAGGAGCATATTATAGCAATGGTGATATTGCAAATTTGTCTATAGGGCAGGGAGAAATTATGGCAACACCTGTTCAGGTTGCAAACATTATTGCCACGGTAGCCAACGGAGGAATTAAAAACAGGGTAAACATTGTGGATTCAATTGTTGACGAAGATGGGAATAAAATAAGGACATTAAGGAAAGATGAGGGCAAAAGGATTATTTCGAAAGATGTAGCGGATAGGATAAAAAGATTTATGGAGGAAGTGACGAGCACAGGGACAGGTACTGAAGCAAATCTGGATTTATATGGAGGAACCGGAGGGAAAACGGGAAGTGCGGAAACAAGTCGCAGTGATGTGGTACATGCGTGGTTTGGAGGTTATTTTCCGAGAACCGATCCTAAATATGCTATTTGTGTTTTTGTTGAAAACGGACAAAATGGGGGAAGAACTGCTGCACCTGTCTTTGCGGAAATAGCAAAAGAAATTATGATAAAAGGATATTAATTTAAATAGTACAGGCACAAATAGAAAAACTCATTCATATAATTATAAGGTACCCTGATTTTAAGGAGGTGCCTTATTTGCTGCCTGTCTTCTTTTCAGCAGTACTTGAAGCATTAAACAATATATTCTTCCTGTTTGGTTATGTAACAAATCCTAATTCATTTCCTCAGCCTCTTGAACCGGAAGAGGAGTTAAAGTATTTGAAGCTATACAAACAGGGCAGTGAAGAAGCAAAAAATATATTAATAGAAAGAAATTTACGGCTTGTTGCGCACATAGTAAAGAAATACAATTCTTACGGAAATGATTCTGATGATCTTATTTCAATAGGTACAATTGGACTGATAAAAGCTATTTCAACATTTGATTATGAAAAAGGTACCAGACTGGCAACTTATGCAGCACGGTGCATTGAAAACGAGATACTGATGCAGATAAGAGCAACAAAGAAAATTCAAAATGAGGTTTCCCTGCAGGAACCTATTGGTGTAGATCGTGAGGGAAATGAAATAACACTTCTGGAAGTAATTGGAAACGATATTGATTCAGTGCTGGATGAGGTGGAACTCAAGTTACAGATTAAGAAAATGTATAATAAGATGAAACAGGTACTGAAAAATCGCGAGAAGACTGTTCTGGAACTTCGCTACGGCCTTGGGCCCAATAGCAGCAAGACACAGCGTGAAATAGCCAGAATGCTTGGGATTTCAAGATCATATGTTTCCAGGATTGAAAAGAAAGCCATAAAGAAGTTAAGTAAAGAGCTTAAACCAGAAGGCTGCCGCTAAATGCGGCAGCTTATTCCCAGACATCGTCCATTAGCTTTTTTATATGCTTATTTCGTTCTTCTGTAGCCTTAGCGTCGATAAAAACGTTATCCCCGTTAATAATTATTACGTCACCTTCAGAGGCTTCTAAAGGCAGCTTTGAACGGTTAAAATTAAACATTCTGCCGTCTTCACCTTCACATACGGCATATTTGCCTTCAAATCTGTCTATAATTGCCTTCATTTTTCTGTGGTACCTCCCCGAAAAATTACTTTACCACTATAAAGTGATTTTACCACTATAAAATGACTTTACCATACTATAAGCAATTCATAAAGATATTTTATTCCGGACTCATCCTATGAGCCGTTGCACGCACTGCAGGGCGTATAATTTCTTTTAAGTGCCTCTGAAAGTGAAATCGGTATTTTACTCTTTGACAGGTATCTGCAGCCGTCCTTATGATACTTGCTGCCGGATTTAGTAATGTAAACGGTTTCTCCGTTGCGCTCGGTGTTGTCAGATGAAGGAGGAGCCTGAGTCTTTTCCCCGGCAGAATTCTCCTGTTTTTTTGTCTCAGTGGGTGACTCATTTACAGTGGACGGCTTACTCTCCTGGTACTTCGTTTCCGGAGAATTTTCTGCTTTTACAGATGATTCAGCCTTGTCAAAGCTGACTGCCGAACCATCGGACGTTGCTACTATAGTTCCGGACTCATCCGTCCTGAATATTTTTATATTAGCCTGTACCAGCCGGTTCAGAGTTTCCTGATGAGGATGGCCGTAATCATTGCCTTCTCCCGTGCTGATAACTGCATACGAAGGGGCTACAGCTTTGAGAAATTCAGCTGACGTTGATGTTGAGCTTCCATGGTGCCCGATTTTGAGGACAGTGGATTTAAGGTTATACCCTTTTTCAAGCATCTCAATTTCCGATTCTGTTTCAGCATCACCGGCGAATAGGAAAGATATGTCACCAAAAGTAATTTTGATTACAGCAGAATAGTTATTCAGACTTTCATAGCCGGTTCCATTGGGAGCAAGCATTTCAGCCTTTACAGATGAGCCTGTGTCAAGTATGACTCCTGCCTGGGCAGTTGAAACTTTCAACCCTTTGGATTTTATGGCAAGGAGAACGTCTTCAAATGTTTTTGTGTTGTGTGATACCTTTGGCATATATACTTTGCCTATATAAAAATTTTTAATAACGGTATCCAGGCCACCTATATGATCTTCATGGGGATGGGTGCCTACCAGTATATCGATTTTATCAATTCCCAGTGATTTAATATATGATACAACGCCATCTCCGTCATTATTATTGCCGGCGTCTATAAGAATTGATTTGTTACCGGGCATTTGTACAAGAATACTATCTGCCTGACCTACGTCAATAAAATGAACCTTTAAGGTATCATTTGGGTTAACCGATGAATCATTTGATCCGGTACTTTCTAAGTTATCAGAATTATTAGTACTTTCAGGATTATTAGAAGTATCAGAATCCTTTGGGTTATTAGAGTTTGACCGGGATATTGAACTTTCTGGCATATTACGTAAATCATCAGATTGAGGCAGCTCTCCTTGTGAACAGCCAAATAAAGTAAATGCTACAACAAAAACTAATAAGAATACTGCGACTTTTCTCATTTTATGTTAACACCTCAAAAATATTATAGCACAAAACGTAGTTTATGTTATAATAAAAAGTATTATTTTATAATATATTAATATTCAAAATATGCTGAATTATGGTATAATTGAAAAGATATTCAGAATGAAATTTAAGCAGCATTCCATATTGCAAGGAAAATTGCAAGAGATTAACAAATATTTAAAAATATTTATCGGTATATAAAAAATATATTATTTTAAAATAGAACAGAAAGGGAGAATTTATGCCAATTAAGATACCTGACGATTTACCAGCGGTAGATGTACTCAACAGTGAAAATATTTTTGTTATGCCTGAAGACCGGGCATTTCATCAGGATATTCGTCCGCTTAAGATAGCAATATTAAATCTGATGCCAGTAAAAATAGTGACGGAAACACAGCTATTGAGGTTAATAGGAAACTCGCCACTGCAGGTGGATGTTGTACTGTTACACCCTAAGTCTCATGTTTCCAAAAACACTCCGCAGTCACACTTAATAAAGTTCTATAATACTTTTGATGATGTAAAGGATGAAAAATTTGACGGTCTGATAATAACTGGAGCACCTGTGGAACAACTGGAGTTTGAACAGGTGGATTACTGGGAGGAGCTATCGGCAATTATGGAATGGAGCGTATCCAATGTGTATTCTACTTTTCATATTTGCTGGGGTGCCCAGGCAGGACTGTATTATCACTATGGTATAAAAAAATATCCCCTTAGTGCAAAAATGTTCGGTATTTTTCCGCACACTGTCACTAAGAAGAATGTCAGGCTGCTCAGGGGCTTTGACGATGTTTTTTATGCACCCCATTCCCGCCATACTGAAGTGAGAGCGGAGGACATAGAAAAGGTTGAGGAACTTGAGATTTTATCAGTTTCAGAAGAAGCTGGAGTTTATATTGTAGCAACAAAAGATGGAAGACAGATTTTTGTAACCGGACACTCTGAATATGATCCACTGACATTAAAGGGTGAGTATGAACGCGATATTTCAAAGGGGATGGATATAGAAATACCCAGAAATTATTTCCCCAATAATGATCCTACAAAACCACCCATAGTAAATTGGAGAGCCCATGCCAATTTGCTTTACTCTAACTGGTTGAACTACTATGTATATCAGGAAACTCCTTATAACCTGGATGAGATTGGAACGATTAAAAATAAATAGCATTGTAAAGATTAAATAATACTTAAATATTAAGTAGTATTATTAAGATTAATAAGCAATACTATAAGGTTTAATAAATAATCTTATAAAGATAAAGTAGTAGCATAACGGTTAAGTAGTAATATACTAAGGAGGCAGGCTCTAAAGGCAGAATGTTTTCTTGCTTCAGGGCCTGCCTCTGTTTATGGTATTAACTATAACTAACCATAATTAAAAGCTGCATTACTATCTTCAGGAGAATATTTTATAGATTTAACGGTATAGCTGAATTCTCCGATTGGTGTTAATACTTTTACCTTGTCATTAACTTTTTTAAGAAGCAAAGCTTTACCTACCGGTGACAAATAGGAGGCACAATCCGTATCAATAGTGGTTTTATTAAAAAATGGCGACACAACTTGAATCGTGCTTAATTCACCTGACTCCACTTCCAAAACTTCAACAATGCTTCCTATAGTTATAAAAGGGAGCTGTAACCCCGTCTGATTATTGTTTGAGGCTTTTTTCAAAAAACTTTCGATGTATGCAATGTAATCATCCAATAAGTTTTCAAATTCTATTTTTTCTAATGTTTCATCAGGATAAAATTCATTTATTACATTGATTTTTTCATCCTCAACATTTACCAGGTGTTGTATAAGGTAATTATAAGTTGCCGAAGATATAATAACATCACTCATACCAAATTCCTCCTTACTTTTAATGGAAAACCTTTATATATGCAATAAGGCACTTCGCAGATAACTATCTGCGAAATGCCTCATGAACATTCTAGCATAAATATAAATGTGTATCAATGAAAGAAAGGTCTGGGGACTGTTTTATCTTTTTCTAGTTAATTGTCAAAGTAAATAAGACCCCTTAATAGAAAAACAGTCTCATTTAGTCTTACAAATTTTCGGTTGCACTTAGTCTTTCTAAAAGTAAAATCATTAATTCATATCTCCCCTATAGG
>Ga0134104_1000686_pt1 | contig 36697 bp, 37 predicted proteins | sample 15_3_2metaG_FD_94455 | JGI IMG/M metagenome (GOLD analysis project Ga0134104, IMG submission 94455) | Switchgrass degrading microbial communities from high solid loading bioreactors in New Hampshire, USA - 15_59_3.3_214_A2 metaG | ecosystem: Engineered > Bioreactor > Semi-continuous > Anaerobic...
CCATAAAGACCTCACCTTTCTATGAGTTTATACTCATCCTGTGGAAAGGATGGTGAGGTCTTTTTTCTACGTCCGAATGAATTTTTCCTGCAAAAAACCTAGAAATATTTTACACTATCTCTTGGCGTATCATAGCCATATGTAGGCCGATAATCGATAATAATAAAATGAATAAGAAGGGTGATACTTATGCGGCAAAACCAGTCTTCTAAAAATCCGGTATATGTAATAGGTCATAAAAATCCGGATACAGATTCTATATGCTCTGCCATTGCATATTCATATTTTAAGAGAGAATATGACGGCATCAACGCTATCCCTTGCAAACTAGGCCCTATAAATAGGGAAACCGAATTTGTTTTAAACTACTTTAACATAGAAGAACCTATCTACATCGAAAATGTATATACTCAAATAAAAGACATAGATTATGAAAAACCACTATGCGCTAACATGGCTTGGCCCATGCTGGCCGCATGGCAGCTTATACAAGACTCCGGAATAAGAACGATATGTGTTGTAGATGATAGTGATAAATTTATCGGTCTTGCCACCCTCGGTGATCTTGCAAAAGTTTATCTTTCACAAATGAATAATATAGAAAAATACAGTATACCTCTTAAAAACGCTGTAAGCGTTCTCTCTGGAGAAGTAATAAATAAAGGCAGCAACACCTTAGGGGGCAATATAATAGTTGCCACCATGTCTTTAGAAGAAGTTGTAAAGAGAATAAAATCCGGGGATACAATAATAGTCGGAGATAGGCCGCATATACAAAAAGCCGCTATAAAAAACAATGTAGGCACACTCATCATCGTTGGAGGAGCAAAACCTGACAATGAAACTCTAAATCTTGCTAAAGAACATCAAGTAAACCTTATATCAACTCCCTACGATGCCTTTGATGCCGTAAAGTGTATAAGCCAAAGTATTCCGCTATCATATATTATGAAATCTGCAGATATAGTTTCTTTTGGCGAGGAAGAATATATACACGAGATAACGAATACAATGTCTAAATATAAATATCGAAATTTCCCTATACTAGACAAATACGGCACTGTGTTAGGCCTTATCTCTAGAAGACATATATTAGAATATGAAGCCAAAAATGTAATACTCGTTGACCATAATGAATTTTCCCAAACAGTTGAGGGCATTAACGAAGCTGCTATTTTGGAGATAATAGATCATCACCGTCTTGGCGGAATTGTTACTGATAAACCGATACTTTTTAAAAATCAGCCGGTAGGTTGTACATCTACTATCATATACGAAACTTATCAAAATGCCAAAATAACGCCGCCGCCGGAAATAGCCGGAATTATGTGTGCAGCTATATTATCTGATACACTGGTATTCAAATCCCCTACCTGCACCCCAAGGGACAAGAAGGCCGCCTTAAATCTGGCCGCCATAGCGGAAATTGATATCGAAGATTTTGCCGGTAGAATGTTTAAAGAAGGAACGGAACTACTTGATAAAAGTCCTGAAAAAATATTTTTTACAGACTTTAAGGAATTTCATGTAGATGAATTTAAAATAGGCGTAGGTCAAATAAATGTAATGAGTGATATAGGCGAACTTAAGAATGAAATACTTTCATTTATGAAAGATTTAAAAGAAAAAGGCGGATACGATATTTTACTTTTGATGCTAACGAACATAATCAAGGAGGGCTCTGAAATTTTATGGGTTTCAGATTACAAAAACGTAATTGAAAAGGCCTTTTCAATTGATATTAATGAAAACATCTTTTATCTGCCAGGTATCATGTCGAGAAAAAACCAGGTAATTCCACCTATTGTAAAGGCTGTAAAATTACTTAAAAAATAAAAGCAGGTTATAACCTGCTTCTTAATTTGCTTTAGTAACCAAAGATGATTTATTAAAATAACAAAAACCCTTACTTAAAGGGTTATAATAGTCTTTAACATGGTGGGCCATCAGGGACTCGAACCCGGGACACCCTGATTAAGAGTCAGGTGCTCTGCCAACTGAGCTAATGGCCCTTAAATTATGGTGGAGAGGGGTGGATTCGAACCACCGAAGGCACTGCCAGCAGATTTACAGTCTGCCCCCTTTAGCCACTCGGGAACCTCTCCATAGGTAAAATAGATATCTGGAGCCGACGATGGGACTCGAACCCGCGACCTGCTGATTACAAATCAGCTGCTCTACCAACTGAGCTACGTCGGCAAATGGTGGGCCCACTAGGACTCGAACCTAGGACCGACCGGTTATGAGCCGGTTGCTCTGACCAACTGAGCTATGGGCCCAGACGCAATTATTAGTATACATTATTTTTTTTATATCGTCAAGACTTTGTAGGGTGCTTTTTGCAGGATTTTTTAACAAAATCGCGGCAAACTATTTGATTGCGCGTTATTTATACCAAATTTATATAATCAATTATTTGTCTTGCCGGCAATAATCTTTTGGTAGAAGAAGTGCCTACGACTTGTAAATCCATACTTTTGAGGCATTATTATCTGCTCTGTGCTTCCTACAAAAAATATCCCATCATCCGAAAGGGCATCATAGAATTTCTTATATAGTTTCTCTTTTGCTTCTTCTGTAAAATATATCATCACATTTCTACACAATATTAAATCGCATTTAGAAGGAAATGGATCATTTAATAAATTGATTATCTTAAAATCCACTGATTTTTTGATTTTATCTTTTATAACATAATTATTGCCTTCTTTTGTAAAATATGTATCTAACATTTGTTTGGGGACATTGGCTACTTGTTTCGGTGTATAGATTCCCTCTTTTGCATCTTCTATAGCTTCTTTATCAATATCGCTTGCTATAATTACAGCTCTATTAAGCAAGTTCATTTTATCCAGCATCATAGCAAGTGAATAAGGCTCTTCTCCTGTAGAGCATGCTGAACTCCATATTTTTAATGTACTTTTACCTGATATAAGCTCAGGAATTATTTCCTTTTCCAAAACCTCCCACTGAGCAGGGTTTCTAAAAAATTCCGATACATTGATTGTTATATAATTCAAAAATTCTCTTAAGTGTTCCTTGCTATGTATTAACTGTTTCAAATACGATTCGTAATTATCATGTCCGTTTCTTTTCTTAAGCGAATCTATTCTTCGTTTCATCTGTTTTTCTTTATAATTAGACAGGTCAATATTGCATATTTTCTTTATTTGTGCTGAAAATTCTTCATAATCCAACGAAAATCCTCCTCTGCCATCTAATCGAAATGTGTTGTAATAATTATAGCAATATCTTCCTGATATGTAAAATCAAGCAAGTTTTAATTTTTTTGTTTATAAATAGAAAAAATGCGCGCCTTACTGCTCACGCATTTTTTCTGCTAGACATACACGAAAGAAAAATCTAGAGATTTTTTAATACTCAAAATATCTCCTACCTTTAAAAATTTATCGCCTTTACAGGCGCATCAAATAAACCTCTTTTGATTTCAGTAGCATCCATATGCTTTGCACAAAGTTTGTCTGCAATATAATTGCAAGCATCCCATGGATTTACTCGTTCACCACATGTGAAAACATCAACCGCAGCATATCCAAATTCGGGCCAGGTATGGATGGTGAGGTGAGATTCAGAAATTATAACCACACCGCTAACCCCTTGGGGGCTAAACTTGTGAAACGCAACCTCTCTTACCTCTGCTCCTGCTTCTAAAGCTGCTTTAACTAAAATTTCTTCAATTTCTTCAGCATCGTTTAGAATATTTGGATCGCAATCGTAGACTTCCGCCAATACATGGCGGCCTAAGTTTTTCATTTTTCCATCAATACCCCCTCTAAATTATTATTTTTAAATAACAATCAAATTAAATTGTAGCAGATTATCGCATTTTGTCAATAGAATCAGCTAAAATCCTTTGGTAATTGATGAAATACTGGTTTATCTGCAGTTAAGTTTTTATTCCTCGGTATTTTAACCAATGATATGTTTTCCCGTTGATAATTACAGGTCTTTGCTTTAGCTCTTCTAAATTCCTTGCTCCTGACATTGCCATAACGTATTTTATCTCTTTTTGTATTTCTATTATATATTTTTCCAAAGCTAGCGAACCTTTACTTAATAGAATATGAAGAAAATACCCGGCAAACCCTACCGCTTTAGCTCCCAGTGCCAAAGATTTTGCAGCATCTACACCGTTTTTAAGACCCCCTGATGAAATTACATCAACTTTATCTTGTGTGGCGTCAATTGTCTCTATTAAACTTATCGGAGTCGGTATTCCCCAGTTTCTAAGATGATATGATGCTTGAGATTTGCCTCTCATGCCTTCTATCTCAATAAAGTTTGTTCCGCCTTTTCCACTTACATCTATAATTTTTACGCCACTTTCAGCCAGAATAAGTGCCTCTTCCTTGGCTATTCCAAAACCAACTTCTTTTACTATAATCGGAATATCTATGTTTTGGACTAAATTTGCTATATTATCTATTAAACCTGTAAATTTCTTTTGGCCTTCCTTCATTACAACTTCTTGAGGCACGTTTAAATGCAGCTGTATAGCATCAGCTTTTATCATTTCAATGGCTGATTTTGCTTCCTCGACAGAAGAATCGGCACTTAGATTTGCAAATACAACACCATCTGGGTTTATTTTTCTTACTATTTTAAAGCTGTCTACAGCATCTTTATTATTTAAGGCAATCTTTTGAGAGCCCACAGCCATTGCAACCTTTAATTTTTTTGCAATACCTGCAAGTTTGCCATTAATAATTTTTCCTTGGCTTGTTCCACCTGTTATTGCATTTATGATTATCGGATTTTCTAAATTTATGCTCTGTAGTTTTGTAGAAATATCAATACTTTCCATATCCACTTCAGACAAACAATTGTGCAAAATGGTTATATCATCAAATGCATTGCGCTTTAATTTTTTTTCTAGCAGCATGCCGTATTTTATATGCTCGTCTTTTCTTTGTTTCCTTTTATGTTCGTCCATTATATCCAAACCCCTAACTCCAATTTAAGATTCTTCGCCATGCTTGTAGCAAAAAATTTGGGGCAAAAAAGCCCCAAATTTTTAAAAGCTTCAGTGGTTATTCTTTTTTATTCTCAAAAATGTCTCCTACCATTTCTCCAATTGTTATGCCTGTTATACCATTATCTTTGGGTTTTTCAAAGCTCTGCTTGCTTTCTTCTTTATTTAGCTCATTTTCAGCCTCTTTAATACTAAGGCTCATGCGCTTTTTCTCAGGATCGATTTCAAGGATTTTAACTTTAACTATATCCCCTTCTTTTAAAACATCTTCCGGCTTATTAACGTGCTGGTTAGATATTTGAGATATATGAACGAGGCCTTCAACACCTGGTTCAACTTCTACAAATGCGCCAAAGTTTACTAATTTAGCAATTCTACCTTCTATAACAGAACCTACTTTGTATTTCTTTTCAATATCCTCCCAGGGATCGGACAGTGCCTGCTTTAAGCCTAGAGAAATACGCTGGCGGTCTTTATCGACTTTCAGCACAACTACTTCAACTTCTTGTCCCTCTTTTACGATATCGGAAGGGTGATTTACCCTTTGCCATGATAAATCTGAAATATGAATAAGTCCGTCCACGCCTCCAATATCAACAAAGGCGCCAAAATCAGTTAATCTTTTCACTACTCCCTTTATAACTTGGCCTTCTTGGATATTTGCCCATGTTTCTTCTCTTAGGGCATCTCTTTCTTTTTCTAGAACATGCTTATGAGATAGTACTAGGCGATTTTTATTTCTGTCTAGCTCAATAATATTTAGATTTAATTTTTGGCCTAAAAATGCGTTCAAATCAGGTACATATCTTAAATCTAAATGTGAAGCCGGAATAAAGCCTTTGACACCCTTCACATCTACCAAAACACCGCCTTTTACTACTTCAGTTACTGTTCCTTCAACTTCGCCTTGATTATTATATATTTCTTCTAGTTCGTCCCAGCCAATTACTTCATCTGCCTTTTTCTTTGAAAGAATAATATTGCCCTCATTATCCTCAAGTTTTAATACAAGGGCTTTAATTTTATCTCCTACTTTTACAACATCTTCGGCAGACTCAAAGGCTGAATTCGAAAGTTCGCTTACAGGTATAATTCCATCAGACTTATAGCCGATATTTACCAGTACTTCATTATTATCTACTTTTACAACAGTTCCCTCTACTATATCTCCTTCCTTTAAATCAGTAAAGGTATTGTCGTAATTAACTGTTTCACCTTCCTCTTGTTTTGCCAATTCATTTTGATTTTCTTGATTGTTAAGTTCTTTATTTAATTCATCCATTCTAAAGATAACCTCCTTTATAATCCAATCAGGCGTAGAAGCACCTGCGGTTATGCCAACTTTATCTGCGGCAGTAAACCAGTCTTTGCGAATATCTGCCGCTGTTTGAATATGGTAAACCCTGGCTCCTGCTTTCTGGCAAACTTTAACTAAATTTTTAGTATTTGCACTTTGTTTGTCTCCCACAACTAGCATTATATCAACTTTCTTAGCTAACTCAGACGCTGCTTTTTGTCTTTGCTGAGTCGCTGCACATCTGGTATTTTCAAAAGATGCTATGTCTAGCCGCTTGCCAAGGATTTCCATAATTTTCTCTACATTTTCTTCTGTTTGGGTAGTTTGAACAACTATCCCTACTTTTTTGTTCGTATAAAAGTTTTTAGCTTCTTCAACGTTTTCTATGATTTTTACGTCTTTACCACACCAACCCCTGATTCCCTCAACCTCAGGATGGTTGTGTTCACCGATTATAATTGTAAAATATCCCTTATCGGAAAAATTTTGCACAGCTTTATGAACCCTTTTTACATTAGGGCATGTGCAATCAATTATGTTCAAATTTAATGAATTTAGTTGAGCTATTAAACTTGGTTCTACACCATGGGTCCTGATTATTACGTTTCCTTCTTTAATATCTTCAAGATCCGCAACATTTATCCCGGCTTTTTTAAATCTTTCGATTACTTGAGAGTTGTGAATTAAAGGCCCTAACATATAAGCTTTTTCGCCATTATCTATTAACTCCTCAACTTTTTCTACGGCTCTTTTTACGCCAAAGCAAAACCCTGCATAGTCTGCAACACTTACAATCAATTTCCCTTCACTTCCTAAAATTTATTACAAAGACTCTAGGTCTTAAATTCGATAAGCAAGGTCTTAATTCCTGCTTATTCATTAAATTATAATTAGAAATCATTATTTAACATTCATCAAATTCGATACTTCTTCAAAAAGAGCAGAACTTATTTCCTTTAGTTTTTCCGAATTTAATTTAGTGTCTTCTTGATGATATTCGCTAAATTTTTTAGGCTCGCTGAATATCACGTCTATATGAGAAAAAAATTTATAATTTCCCCTTATAGCAACCGGAACCAGAGTTACATCTTTTGCCTTTGAAGCAAGGAGAGCAAGTCCCGGCTCAGGCTCCTGAAGTTTCCCGTCTTTGCTTCTTGTACCTTCTGGAAAAATTCCTAAAACTTGATTATTGTTTAATACCTCCAGCGCTTTTTTAATAGCCTTTCTATCAGGTATTCCACGCTTTACAGGAAATGCGTGGAGGTTTTTTATGATAAATCCCAAAACGGGAATTCTAAATAATTCTTCTTTTGCCATAAAAACAACTGGTCTTTTTACAAGGCAGCCTATAATTATAGGATCCCACATGCTTTTATGATTAGAATATATTATTACCGGGCCTCTTTCAGGAAAATCCGCACCACCTATAACACGAATTTTAAATATAATATGGATAACAATATTGCAGATAAATTTTACAACATTATAGAACACTGCCCTCCCCCTTTTTTATACAGCCTATTATCTCATCTACAACTTCATCTATGGTTTTACCTGTAGTATCAATGATTATTGCATCATCCGCTATAGCCATGGGAGAAAAATCCCTTTTCTTGTCCTGGTAATCTCTATCTATGATATCTTTTTCTACTTGTTTGAAAGTTACTTTATATCCCTTCGAAATAAGTTCGTTGTAACGCCTGCAAGCCCGCTCCTTAACTGAAGCAGTTAAATAAAACTTATACTTTGCATCAGGCAGGACAGTAGTGCCGATATCCCGGCCGTCCATCACAACTCCACCATTTTTTGCTATTTGGCGTTGAAGTTTCGTTAATGCAGCTCTTACCTCAGGTATCGCCGCTATTTTTGATACTTTTTCTGTTACGGCAAGGTTTCTGATTTCATCTGTAACGTCTTCACCGTTAAGATATATGCGATTTTCCTTAAAATCAATCTTCGCTTCAGATGCCAATTTTATAACGTCTTCCGGATTTGTTTTGTTATGTCTGATAGTAAGCAATGTTATAGCTCTGTACATTGCGCCGGTATCAACATAAGTCATTTTAAGCTTATCTGCGACTATTCTAGCTGTTGTGCTTTTACCGGCCCCTGCAGGACCATCTATAGCTATATTAAAGTTCAAGTATTTTACCTCCTTTTAAGGGCTTGCCGAACTTTTACCCGCAACGAAGCCGGTAGAAAAAGCCGCCTGCAGATTATACCCTCCTGTAACTCCATCTACATCTATTACTTCGCCGGCAAAAAATAATCCTTTAATTAACTTGGATTCCATGGTTTTTGGATTTATCTCTTTTACGCATACTCCGCCTCTGGTGACAATTGCTTCTTTTTCTCTACAGCCAACTACGGTCACTGCAAAGTTTTTCAGGCTCTGTCTTATTTTCACTCTTTCGCCTTGAGTAAGCTGATTTACCGGTTTTTCAGGATCTATCTCCGAATAATTTATAAATACGGGAATCAATTTTTTCGGAAGTAAATCATTAAGAGAGTTCTTAAACAATTTATTTTTATATCGTTCAAAATCCCTAAGAAGTCTTTCGTCAAGTTCCTCCTCACTAAGGGCAGGTTTTAAGTCTATAGACACTATTGGAGTATTTTCTAAATTATCTACAACATATCTACTTAAGGTTAAAATTATCGGGCCTGAAATGCCAAAATGAGTAAAAAGCATTTCTCCAAATTCTGACGCAACTTTTTTTCCGCTGACATAGACTGTTGCAGAAACGTTTTTCAGGCTAAGGCCCTGAAGGTCCTTTACCCATTTTTCTTTAGTTATAAGGGGCACAAGGGAAGGTTTAAGCTCTACAATACTGTGACCTGCCTTTTTTGCAAATTTATAGCCATCTCCCGTAGAGCCCGTAGCAGGATAAGACATGCCACCTGTTGCTATTATAACGCTGTCACAGTAAAACTCTTTTTTATCGTTAATTATTATACCTTTAATTTGGTTATTTTTGATGATTAAATCTTTGACACAGGTTTTATAACAAATATGAACACCGGCTTCTAAAACTGCTTTTTGAAGCGCTTGTACGATATCTGATGATTTATCGGACTTTGGAAATATTCTGCCTCCCCGTTCTACTTTCGATTTTACACCTATTTTTTCGAAAAAAGTTACTAAATCAGTATTTGAAAAAGCAGAAAGGGAACTAAAAAGAAATTTACCATTGCCGGGAAAGCACTCCAGAAAATTTTCCATCATTTTCTCATTGGTAAAATTACATCTGCCCTTACCTGAAATTAATATTTTTCTTCCAAGATTTGGGTTTTTTTCAAATAGGTAGACATCTGCACCATAAAGGGCGGCCTGTAAAGAGGCCATTAAGCCTGCTGCTCCGCCGCCAATGACTGCAACTATTGTTCTGCTCATAAAATCATCTCATTACCTTATCGCTTTATTTTTCTATCTAAAATCATCAAACGATTTCTAAGTTCTTCATTCATCTTAAAGAGTATCTTCTCTAAATCATTACTAGTAATAAGCATTTGAGGAGGTTCTAAAATCTCAAGCTTTCTGAATTCTTCTCGCATCACAAAGCGTATTATATCTTCAATAGAATCGGCGTTTAATGTGATTTCTGCAGGAGCATAAGCCACTTTCTCACCTAATAAATCATCATATATGACATAAGGTTCTAGCGATATATCATAATCTAAAAAATAAACCCCTTGAACCGGTATGTTTTTTAGTAATGCTATTTGTTCTTCTCTAGCGTCTTGGGCTGCCTGCTCTAAGGATTTGCCGCCAAAGAAAAACTTTCGCGGCTTATTGTCCGCCTTAAAGTCAAATCTGACCTTAAAACGTATCTTGCTTTGAATTATATCTTCGCCCAATTTTACTTTCACCATCTGCAGGCCTCCAATTATTATCGTTTTATATTATTTCTTTAAGCTCCTGCATTGATTTAAAAACAACTGCTTTGTCTTTGATTTTGTTGTAAATCTTGACTGCTGCTCCATTGGTGTAATCTCTTTCGTTTATATCGTTTTCTTCTAAAATGTAAATATCTTTTCGACCTATGAAGCCTTCAAGACACATAATATTTTTTAAATTGCCTAGACCGAAGGGAATATTTGCTAAAATCACCGCATCGGCTTTCTCTATATAAGAGATGTTTTTTGCCGCATTTTCATCGCTTATTGGTGAAAAAGGTATCTCCTCAACAATATCAAAGCCTAAGCGGCGAGCTGTTTCCCAATCACTATCTCCTTTATTTAGAACTCCTACGGATACTTCATACCCACGTTGTCCCAGATAACTCAGTAATTCCTCGCCTTCTCCTCCGCCGCATATTACATGAAGCTTATGAAAAGGCTTAGGTTTTTTTGCAAATATCGCCTCATTCTCATCTGACGTATTCAAAAAAATAACTACAGGTTTAGGATTGCCTTTAGGAGTAACAACTCTTACATCCATGTCAAAGACTGCTTTAATATTGTCTTCATTTAGGACTTCATTTAAATCTCCCATTTTAAATATCTTATGATCCTTTAGCAAAATTATCTTGTTGCAAAACATTGACGCCAAATTTATATCATGGAGCACAACTAATATCGTCAAACTCTTTTTGAGGCATAAATCCTTTAAAAGGCCTAATAATTCCCATTGATAGTTAATATCAAGATGGGATGTGGGTTCGTCTAAAAGCAGAAGAGATGGCTGCTGGGCAAGTGCTCTTGCAATCAGAACTCTTTGCCTTTCACCGCCACTTAATTGATGTACAGGCTTATCTCTTAGGTGCAATATGTCCATGGACTTCATGGCATCTTCTACGATAGCTATATCTTCTTTTTGCTCTGATTCAAAATTTTTTAGATGGGGATTCCTTCCCATTAGCACTATTTGCTCAACTGTAAAAGCTACATCCAAATACGTGTCTTGAGGAACGGTAGCTACTCGCTTTGCCAAATCCTTAATTGTTACTCTATAGATACTTTCCCCATTAACATATATATTTCCTGTATCAGGCTTTAACCAGCGGTTAATATTTTTAAGCAAGGTTGTTTTACCGCAGCCGTTTGGGCCTAAAATACCTACGAAATCGCCAACTTCCAAAGTAAAGCATATGTCTTTGAGGATTTCTTTTTCATTGTATTTAAAACCAAGATTTTCAACTTTAAGTATCTGTTCAGAAGACTTCATAGATCTTTATCCTATACCTATTATTGTTTCTCTTACTATTTTTGCCGCTAAAAGCGCTGTTCTATCAGATAGATCGCTGGCAGGAGAAACTTCTACCAAGTCAATTCCTACTACATTTAATTTGCCAAAACTTGCAACTACTTCAAGGATATCGCAAGAAGTGCACCCGCCGGGTTCGGGTGTTCCTGTTCCGGGGGCAAACGCAGGATCTACCGCATCTATATCAAGAGTTATATATACCGGCTTTCCTTTTAAGGAATCTAAAACCTGTAGAAATGGAGTTTTAACTTCTAACGGATACATGTTTGTATGCTGCTGGGCATACAAAAATTCTTCCTTTACACCTGATCTTATGCCAAATTGAAAAATATGCTTATTTTTGACTTGTTCAGATACTCTGCGTAAAACAGTGGCATGAGATAACTTCTCGCCGAAAAAAGTATCCCTTAAGTCTGCGTGAGCATCAAAGTGCAGGACTACAAGATCAGGATATTTTTCTGCGACTTTTTTGACTATCGGATAAGTTACAAGGTGCTCTCCTCCCAAAAAAAACGGGATCTTTCCATCGTTTAATATTTTATTTGCAGCTTCTTCTATCATATCTAGGCTCTTTTTGACATTACCAAAGGGCAGCTCAATATCTCCTATATCGCAAAAGCTTTTATCATCCAGGGCATCATCGGCATAAACACTATAAGTTTCAAGGCCGTAAGAAACACTTCGTATTCTTTCCGGTCCAAATCTTGTCCCTGGCCTAAAACTTACCGTAAAGTCCATAGGAGCGCCTATAATTACTATTTTTGCTCTATCATAGTCTTCTTTTGCCCCTAAAAACCCATTATGTCCGGATACGAAATCTAGTTCTTTCAAAATATGGCTCACTCCTCGACAGGTAAAATTATATCTTCTAAAAACGGTGGTAATGTAAAGTACGCTTTGTGAAGTTTAGGATTATAATATTTTGTATCAAAATTTGTTTCGGGAATAATCTCTCTAGATAAAGGATCTATGCTCTTAGAGCCCATTGTAAACGTCCAAAATGCTCCGGGATATGTGGGCACCACTGCTGTATATGGGTTTGTAAAGGTAAAAGCCGAAGATATTCCGTCATAAATCCTTTTAACAAGTTCAGGAAACAAGACCGGCGTTTCTGTTTGAGCAGCCATAATTCCATCTTCGCTTAAAGCATTGGAGACATCTTTATAAAATTGCGCCGAAAATAGGCCTACGGCAGGACCTACCGGATCGGTGGAATCTATAATAACAATATCGTAGCCTTTGTGGTTTTTAACAAATTCGATACCGTCCTCATAAAAGATTTTCACTCTTTCATCGGATAATCCGCAGCTTATAGTGGGAAAATATTTTTTTGAAGTTTCAACAACCTCTTCATCTATTTCCACAAGGTGCACCTCTTTTACCGGGTGTTTTAAAACTTCCCTTACGGTGCCGCCGTCTCCTCCGCCTATAACCAAGACTTTAGACGCATTTTGATGTGTTAAAAGTGGAACGTGAGAAATCATTTCATGATACATAAACTCATCTCTGGTTGTAAGCATTACAGTATCATCAAGCATTAATACCCTTCCAAAATCCTCAGTATCAAAAACAGATATATATTGATATTTACTTTGTTTGGTATAAACTAAATCTTTCACTCTAAAAGAAAGTTTTACATTTTTTGTCTGATATTCAGAAAACCAAAGCTCCAAACTTTTCACTCCTTTGATAGCATTATACGTTACGAGTTTCTATTGAAAAAATTATATCAAATAAAAAAACAATACTCAAATAATTTCTTTTCATTAAAAACGGCATTGAGGCGTATTAAAAAATTCCTCTACATCCAGTTCCATTGTACAGCAATTAGCTGCTGTTTTAAAATCAATATTATTGTTTATGGGGCAATCAGATTTAGTACAGCATACGTGCTTAAAACCAAAACGCGTAAAATAATCTGTATCTTCACTGCCGCAAAGGTAAATTTTCTTAACACCCCTCCTGTCAGCATAATTTATCAATGCTCTTACAAGGCCGTCACCTAAACCGTCGCCCCGATGTTCCGGAAAAATATAGACAAATCTTAGAAGTGCTTTATCACCGTATATGTCCAGTATACCATAACCTGCGATTAAATCATCTACTTCAATAATCATTGCATCTTCAATATCGTCTACCTTTAAGAGCTGAACATTTGACTCTTTGGCATCATGGATTAACCTATTCTGAATAAGACCTATCTCGCTTGGTAAGGCTTTTCTAATTATAATCAAAAATCTCACCTTGCCCTTCTATAAATTTTTAATATAATTTATCTCATCTTGAGATAAATATCGCCACTTTCCGGGCTGCAGGCCGCAAAGCGATATATTACCAATATGCGTTCTTGTAAGCTCTAACACCGGATGCCCTACTGATTCGAACATGCGTCTTATTTGCCGCTTTTTACCTTCGTGTATTTTTATTTTTACAATAGTTGAATCTCTTGAAACATCTAATATATCAATTTTTGCCGGGGCTGTAATTCCATCCTCCAATTTAATGCCCTTTTCCAATGTGGTAACTTTTTTATTATCGATAATGCCTTTAATACGAGCAATGTATGTCTTTGTTATATTAAATTTTGGATGAGTAATTTTATATGCTGCTTGACCATCATTTGTAAGCAGTATCAAACCCTTTGTATCCTTGTCTAAGCGACCTACCGGAAAAATCCTTTCGGGAAATTTTGGCAGCAAATCGAGAATAGTGGGCCTGCCATGGGTATCTTTTACAGTAGTAATCACTCCCTCAGGCTTGTTCATAGCAATATAGATAAATCTACTTTCGAGACGGCATGCTTTTCCATCTACCTTGACTTTATCGACTTCGGGATCGATTTTTGTCCCAAGTTCTCTTATAATTTTTCCGTTAACAGTTACTCTGCCGTCTAGAATTAACTTTTCGCACGCTCTTCTTGAGGCAATCCCTGCCTGTGATAAATATTTTTGCAGCCTGACTTGCAATAGATGACAGCTCCTTTGTAAATAATGTATGTACATTTAGAATACCGAAAGAAATGATTAAAATCAACAATCACTTCTTTCGGTATTTACTAAGGATAGTGTCGGGAGTAGTTTATTTAAGCTTTTCTATAATTTTTTGGACAAAAGGACCGGCTTCCCCTAATGCATACGCGTTCATCGTTCCACAAGCTACGTTTCTTATTGCAAAACTTATATATTCAGGAGGAATGTTTAATTCTTTAAGGCGCGCTTCGATAGTTAGTGCGGCCTTTATTCCTTCTTCGCTTGCGATATTGTTGATTAGTTTTACTGTTTTCTCACTTCCGTAGCAAGTGCATCCAAGGTGCGCAAAAATTTCCGCGGTTTTTTGGCGCACATTCTCGTCATCTGCATCTATTAAGACCAAGGGCAGTTCACCTGTTGTAGCTATGTTTAATGCATGACCTATTATTTTTGCAGATGCAAGTTTACATAATCCTTGTATTGGTTTAAAGGTATCCTTTTCTGTATCGGTAGAAATGTTTATTAGTATTTGATTTTCGGAAAGATAAGGCTTGATGTCCTCTAAAACATTCGGTATTATACTAGCAGGAAGAGCTGTGATTATATAATCCGAAAGCTTTAGCATTGAATATTCTCCGGTTGCTAGAGCGCCTATTTCTTGCGCTAACAGTCCGCACTTTCTCAAGTCTTTGTCAATTAAAATTAAATTATAATCATAAGATATTTTATGAGCTAAAAGGCTGCCCATACGACCTACGCCTATAATTGATACAGTTTCCATAATTTATCCTCCCTGTGCTGAATTAAACTTTTTAACTTAAATGCGGCTTATTATATTTTCAAGCAAGGGCAGTGGCCCGTCTGATTCTATGTCAATTACAGGAACATTAATACATGCCCTCATACTTTTTAAAAGCTTTTCCCTATTTATATAGTCAGCTTCATAGGTGCAGCTTGCCGAATAATATTTAGGATAAAAGGGATTTACTGTTATAGCTAGCAATGGTATAGTTTTTAATATTTTGACGTTTCCGCCCTCAGCTTCTATTTTGTTTATTTCCATTAAGATGGATTCCGGATTTCCGCCAATTATAAGTTTTATAGAATCTTTTAATATTAAATCTTTGCCATTCCACGATTCTGACATACATTTATTTAGATTTTTTAAAGCTGCTTCCGATATCAGCGCAGGTACAAAAATTATTTTTACGGTTCTGTTTTCTTCTTTTGTTTTTTTGCAGATATCTCTTGCTATTTTACTGTCAAAAAGTGAACCATACTTCAATAGAACAGGCTCTTTGTTAAAGTCGAAGATAAGAGCTATTTTGTCTAAGTTTGAAAGATATTTGCTCTCGTCTTTGGATACAGCAGGTAGATTAAATAATTCCGCAAGTGCTTTTGTTTCATCAACCAGATCGTCAATATTAGTGGTTCGTGAAGCGCCGGTTGCAATAATGATACCGTCGGTTTCGGTCATTGGGGCCAGCCGATTTAATGCCCCGTCAACTAGCACAACTTTACATTTTAAATCATTTATCATTCTATATTTAATATAGTTTAATTGGGTGCCTTTGTTTGGGCCTGTGATAACCACCATGCCCTCTGCGGTAATTTTTACAATGCATACCTTTCCCAAGGGAGTCAAGATGTCAGTGACTTCTAGTATGTCATAGCCGGCGCTTCCTGCTTGGAGACATTTTTTAGCAGTAGCAACAACAGTATCTTTCTTTACGAACAGGCGAGGCTTTGGCAGCCTCGTAATGTTGTCAACTTCCTCGCCGTCATATCCGATACTAGTTAGCCCGACACTTATTTTTTGATTATAAAGCTCGTTCAATATCGCCGCTGTAGTTGTTGTTTTTCCGGTATTTTTTGCAGTTCCGGCTATTCCTATTGTTACACTCATTATCAGATAACCCCCGGTGGTTTGACCATTATTTTTTTGTTACAGAATTTCTTCCGGCTCTGCCGGGATATGCTCCGTCTTCGCGGCTTCCTAGTAGTCCTTTATACAAAGCATCAACAAAGTTGCCATTTTTTTCCACAAGTTCCAATGTTTTTTCTATACCTTCTTCGATATCTGCCGCCCATTTCTTAGCGTTATCTGTAGGAATAATATTGGATTGACCGAAGAATCTAAAAGATGCCTGAGTAGCCCTTAGCGTGTCTATTCTCGCTGGAGCAGTAATCGGTCCTCCTGAAAATGCTTCGTCAGACGACGCTATGGAAATTCCGTCAACGCCTAGTGAAGAAGCAAGAGATGCGTGAAGTGCAGTCATTAAGGATGATTGAACTCGATCTTCGGTTTGAGTCAAAAATCCTATGGGAGCGCCGCACCATATAGGGGCATTAACGATATTTCTGAGACAATAAATTTTTGCGGCATTAAAGTCTACATAGTTGTCTTCCATTTGGCCGCTTATCATAACTTCCGGCGAATAGCAAAACAGTGGCTGTAAAATAGGCTTTCCCCCAAGCCTAAGACCTAATTTTGATACTATAAGCATTCCTGCAAAGGCTTTGTAAGCCGGAACGCCACATAATTCTTCGTTTGTTACAACATCAAAAGGCATATTAAACTCAGCCGCATACTTGATGGCTTCTACTGCATCTACTGTTAAACGTTCAGGGTCAGTGCCTCCTCCAAGGGATCCGTAGGCGATGTTTATTTTTGTAAGATCAGCGCCAATTTTGCCCGCGAGCAGGACAGTTTCGGGGGTATTTAAGCCTCGGTGAGCCCTTACTTGCCAAAGTGTGCTTGGCAGCAGCGAATTTTTTATGCTTTTAAGGTTCTCATATGTTATTACAGAACCATCTTCTTCATGAGTTATATAGCCTTCCAAAAATCCCTCGGCTCTAGCTCCCCAAGACGGGTCAAAATGGACTGCTCCATCAGCTCCCCATGCTTCACATGACTTAATATGAGCAATATCCATGAAGGGACACCCTGTGCCATATTGAATAAAAACTACGGGATTTTTTCCGGTATGCTGCAAATTAAGAGGTTTCATCCGTTCATTTACCGAATCCACATATCTTGTAAGTGAATTTATCTCATCTTCTGTCATGGGGCGAGTTTTTTGGCGATATTTTCCGGCCTCATAAAAGGATTTTATCGTATCATCGCACAAAGCTGCGTAATCCTTTCTGAGACTCTGTATTTCGCTCTCATCGCTAGATTCTAACATTTGCCTTCTAATTTGCGCCCTTAAAACGGCGGGACTGGTTTTATCGCTTACATAAGAAAGGATGGCATCTACAATTGAGTCAAGTAATTTCTCAATACGTTTATTGTGGAATTCATAGTCATATCCTTTTGTTATATCTTTTTTAACCTTTGCATTTTTTCCTTCTGCCGGAACATATTCCCTTCCTTCCACAAAAGCAATAGCTTCTTCAACTGTGGTACCGGGACCAAAGCCAGCATCAAATCCAAGTTCTGCAGCAAGTTCCGGTCGTATCGCCATGCCACCTATGCCTATGCGCACTTTATCTCTGATTCCTGCAGCTTCAGCTAAGTCAATGAATTTTCCTAATATTTCCGCAACGCCGTAACCAATTGTGCGGCTGACAAGAACTACATCAACATTTTTATCTATTATCGTCTTTATTATTTCTTCAGCAGAATAATCCGGTGGCAAAAGTATAGTTTCATGGCCTCTTTTCTCTAATCCTCTTTTTATCATCTTAAGGCCAATATCGTGCACTGGATCAAGTGGTGCTAAAAGTACTTTCTTTTTTACAAATTCATTTTCCATGTTGATTTGCCCTCCCTAACAAGTCTCATCCGAAAGCCATCCATAGCGGTCACCGGGCTTATAAACATATCCCCGTGCCCTAACCCTTGCTCCCGGTCCCTGGTGTTGAAGAAAAACAATTGATACATCTTTAAAGCCCAATTGCTCCATTAAAGCAAAGGTTAGTTTTTCTGCCTCATCTTCATCTTTGCATACTAAATAAGTTTCTATATCAACAGCATCCATAACTTTTTTTAAAACATCAGGCATTTTAACCCTCCTAATCGTCTTTTACTAAACGATATCGCTATTGCCGGTTTGACTATTTTCCTCATAAAAATTTTCCCAGTACTTTCTAACATCATTTTCAAGTCTTTCAATATGGCGTATCATAGCTTTTTCTGCTTGAGCAGGTTTTCTTGCGGCAATAGCCTTAAAAATATTTTCATGCTCTAAAAGCACCGAACCTTTTACTTCTTTTCTTATATACTCTAACATAGGTGAAAGCTGGCCGTGCTGTCTTATGAGATCCATCGCGGCATCCAAAACTTTATTTCTTGCAGCCTTGGCTATAAGTTTATGAAATTCCACATCATCTTCAGCTATAGAAACTCCTTCTTCTACGTGAACGCGCTGCCTTTCAATAACCTTTTTCATTTTTTCAATTTCATCATAGGTAGCATACATTGCAGCAAGCTTTGCAAGCTGACTTTCTATCGCCTTTCGCGCAATAAGCATATCAATAAGTTCTTGTTTACCTGTTCCTTTTATCGCTTTCATTAACTCTTTCCCATATCGATTGATTGTATTTTCGTGTTCGAGTTCCTCTAACTTTTCCTTGCCTTTTGGCGTTAAATTGCGTCCCTTAAATCCAATCTTTTCAGTATATCCTTCAAAGTCCATTTCTTTTAGCATTCTGCCGATAGTGGCTTCGCTTACGTCAAACCCTTGCAATTTTAGCATATTGCGTATATAGCCTGACCCTACCGGAGTTTCTTTTGAATTATCGATAATTTTTAATATAAAAAACAGCAATCGCTGCTTTTCGTGTAGCATTTTAACCCTCCGCTTGCTTTTGCAAAAATTAAATTTACTTCTATTAGCATAACACTACTCATCTTTAATTTCTACATTTAATTAATACAAATTCTTTAAAATAAAGGAGTCATGCAAAATGACTCCTTTAGTGTTGAGTAAACGTTGATAATGGTTTATAAGCTTTATATGATCTTTTGATTGAAAATATTTGTCATTCCTGCTTTTTCTACCCTATCTTTAATTGCATCTATATCTATTGTATAAGAACCCAGTTGTTTCATCCGTTCAAAATACACAGAGCCTGAAAAAGTATATTTCTTGGATATGCCTTCCTCAGTCTTCATTTGTTCCTTAACATAAGCTATGGCATCACCTACGGCAAGTTCTGTCGGGATCTCCAGCAACTCCTTGCCTACTGCCCAACGAACTGCGTTAGCTCCTGCTAAAGTGCCTGTGCAAATAGCTTCTGTATGGCCTACTAATGGTCCTGCTTTTTCTCCGCCGCAGAAGAGATTTTCTACGCCTTCTGTCTTTAGATGATTATCTCTGGGCGACATTGCCATATATCTTATTGAATTTCCTAGGTTTCCTGCATATGGATCCTCGTAGCGAGCATTTTCAAAGCCGGGAATTTGCCGTAAGTTATCAAGGGGGAAGAAAGGTGTCATTAGTTTTGCATGGCCTGTGTCAAGTAAAATTACATTTTCTACATATTCATTGAGTGCATATTGCTGGCATGCCTTTTTTGTAAGGATTTTTGCATCTTCTCTAGCATGTTCCGGTACCGGTATAACTGCAACGCCTGTACTATTTAACTTGTCGACGATCTCCTTTGAAAGCGACTCTTTTAAGAGTTTACACGATCCACTCATTGCACCATATGTGCCGTCGGCCTTCTTTGCCATCATTTCCTTTACGCCCATTTTAGCTGCAACACTGACTCTTCCTCCGTAGCTATGGCACCTGTATATGCACATGGCACAGCCATTGCCGTATTTTGTGCAGTTTACTTGAGGACCGGCAGTACCTGTACACTCAACAAAAACATCGCCTTCATATTTTCTTCCATCATCAGTTACAACAGCTAAAATTTTATTGCCGTCAGCTTCTACATCAGTTACCCTGCTTTCGGTATGAACTTCAATACCGGCATCTATTAGCGCTTTCTTTACCGCAGGTTCGGCTAATGCCACATCATATAAAGATGCATGCTTGTGTCCCGGAAACTCAATATTTCTATGTCGAGAAACCTTGTCCATCAACTGGAACAGTTCGCCGCCGCCCATTGCTATCATTTCTTCAGCTGCTGTATATCTTCCATTATTTCTCATGATTCCGCCCACAAGGCCAGTGCCTAAGAGCATATCAGCTCTTTCAAGAAGCACTACATCAGCACCTGCTTTTTTTGCTGCCAAAGCAGCACCTGAACCAGACCAGCCACCACCAATAACAACTACTTTTGGCATACTTACAAACCTCCCTTATTTATAAAAAATTATTTAGCCTTTAAAGGTAATGCTAAATTTTTAGCATTACCTTTAAAGTTTTACTTCTTTTTAAATTAGTCGATGAAACCGCTGTATTTTGCAACGATCTCCATGAGCTTAACCTGGGCTTTTACAGCATATCTGAAGTTGCTCTCAATAATTTGACCCTTCTCATCGGTTGTTCCAAGGCCGGGAGAAATCATTATATTGGCATCATATGCAACTGTAGGAATTACGCCCATCTGAGAAAGACCTGTCTGCAGCAGTTGAGTGCCAGCATACATATCTTCTATTGAGAATATCGGCAGTCCAAGCTCGCCGTCATTCCAAGTATTTTCGTAGTTGACTTCAATTGCTCTTGAATTGTAGGATTTTGATATTATTAAGCCTTTACGAATCTTAGGATGTATCTGGTCAAATTCTTCTTTAACTATCTTATACATATCGTCTACCGGTTTCTTTAGCTCGTCCGGATTATCTATTATTTCTTTTAGTGCAGCTATCATGCCCAACATTGCTTCTTTGCCAGGATCATTTGTAACATATGCTGCTTTGCCATATGATGCTGTGGTTCCATATCTGTCACCGTGCATACCAAGAGCTCTGCGAATAGGTACCATAAACTCTTCCTTACCTATGATAAGGCCGCCTGTTGGTGATTCGCTTGCCTTATCCATACTGTAGATAATTACATCAGCGCCGCTCTTTCTGATATCATGACCAATAAACGGAACTCCCCATGCATTATCGACTACATATGGCACATCAAAATCTTTGGCTATCTCTGCCAAACGCTTCTGGAGCACAGGCACACCGTCGCTATCTTTTACTCCATATCCATAGCCCGGAGTATCATATGCAAGAGATGTGATACCTGTAAGCATTGAAGCCTGTCTTTCAGCTATCGTCTTAATCTTCTTAGCGGAAGCTTCAGGATCAACCTTTGTAAGCTGAATTGCGGGATGATACTTAATGCCATGCACTGAGTAATCTGCACCTACCAAAGGTGCGATGTATACACTTAGATTATTTTGTCTTTTTCCGTAAAAGCCTAGTTCACCGGCGGTTGCGCCTCTGTCTGCTAAAATATCTTTAAATCTGCCGGGGAAAGGTCTTCCGTATCCACCATGGTGGTGTAAATGTTTCTCATAAGGAATGATGTAGCGGGCTTGATAACCATCGCCGCGGCCTTGCATAGGAGTAGTAAATAATGCGTCAAATGCAACCCACAGTCCGGCTTCACAAGTATTTATAGGCGCTGCGTCATAATCATCGCCATATACATCTTTAACTAAGCCTCTTATTTGATCTACTAATGTAGCCAAAGGAATAACTTCGGTTGCACCTTTGTCCATTGCTTCTCTTACTTTTTTTGTCAAAGGACTGGGGCATCCCGAAACAGCGCCTGTAAGACCAAACTTTCCTCTTAGTTCTGCAGGAATGCCTATTTCGTCAGCTGCTTTTCTAGCATCGGCGTAAATATTTTGGATATTTGCCTGTAAAGATTTATACATCTCAAATTTCTTTGTAAATTTAGCCATTCTAAATCCTCCTAAAAATTATTTTAACTTTACTATAAGCTCAACTTCGCAAGTAGCATCCATAGGGAGCTGATTTACGCCAACAGCTGAACGAGCATGAGCTCCTGCTTCTCCGAAAATCTCGCCTATCAATTCAGAAGCACCGTTTATAACTTTTGGCTGCTGGTTGAATCCATCTGCACTATTTACAAACCCAACTACTTTAACTACTTTTTCCACATTATCAAGGCTGCCTGCCAAAGACTTAACAATACTTAGGCAGTTTAATGCACATATCTTTGCCGCTTCATAAGCTTCTTCAACCGATACCTCTTTACCAGCTTTGCCCTTGTACTTCAGTTCGCCGCCTACAAAAGGTATCTGGCCGGCAGTATAAATATATTTGTCGACTTTAACGCCGGGAACATATGCTGCTACGGGTTTCGGTGGCTCAGGTAAGGTAATTCCCATTTCCTGCAATTTTTTTTCAAAAGACATTCGATACACCTCCTTTCAAAGATTAAAACAATGTTGTTAAAAACTAACCAATGATAACTTCATCATCAAGGTTAAGATTTCTTTCATTTCCGGAAATGCGATCCTTGCCATATATTACGATATTGTAATGGTTAGGCATGTGCGTCTCATCAAATCCTGCAATCTTCCCGATGATCTCTCCATTAATTTTAACTTCGTCACCTGCAACAATGACTGCACTTTCCTTAACGGCAAAAAAACCTATGTATGCAATTTTATTTACTACTTCTCCGGGTTTCTTGTCTTCATCTGTTAAAATCATTTCATGCACGTCATTTGCGGCAAGACATCTTGATGGCTGTTGAATAAGATTTAGGCCGCGGTTTTCATATTTTCCGTCTAGCACCACAACAAGATTTCCCTTTAAGGGTTTTTTCTTGGCATATGGATTTGACTTAAACATTTTATCCTTATAAGGATCTCCCATTTTTTAATTTTAACCTCCTCATCATTGATGAGCTATTCTATATTATATAGATTCGACATTATTTCGGAAAATCCTTCTTTTAAATTAAATTTTTTATTCTTTTTTTTGCAAAGTATTTTCAACTGCTTTTTTTACATCATCTATACTTTCCAAGCCAAAGTACTCCATGCAATAATCAGTTGTTGCGTAGAGTATAGGCCTTCCCGGAACATTTAGCCTATCTTTTTCAAATATAAGGTTCCGCTCCTGTAAGGTTACAAGAGCCTTTTCTGTATTTACACCTCTTATAGCTTCTATTTCAGCTCGTGTTATAGGCTGCTTAAACATTATAATAGCCAGAGTCTCCAGTGCTGCTTCAGAAAGCTGAGCCTTTGCTTTTGGCGCAAATACAGCCTCTAAATATGGAAATATCTCTGGCTTTGTTGTAAGTCTTAAGTTTTCGCCAACCTTAGAAATTGTAATGCCATGAGAGGATTTGCTATAAATTTGCTCTAAGCGATTGACGCATTTCATTATATCTTCTTCAGTCAGATCTGTCGCTTTGAGTATGTCTTTTATGCTCACAGGATCTCCTGAAGCAAATAAGATACCTTCGATTATGCCCATGGCTTCATCGATATTCATTAGTTTTATCCTCCCTGTATCTTACAACAACTTTGTCGAATTGCCTATTTTGAATAGCTAAAATACGGTTCATTCTTACTAACTCTAAAATAGCCAAGAACGTTACTACGATTTCAGTCTTTGCTGCATTTTTGTAAAATGAGGCATCAAAATATATTCTAGATTTTACACGTTTTAGAATTCTGTAGATTTCTGATATTTTGCGCGAAACAGGCAGTGGGTCTTTTGATATTCTTGTAATCTTTTCCTCGCCGCGTTTGTTTTTTTGAGCAACTAAAAGGAATTTTGATTTTAATTCATTTAAACTAATATCAGGCATTGAAAAATTATCCTTAAAGATAGGCGATAAATCTTCCGGAGATTTTTTCATTACAAGCCTTTGTTCTTTTTCTGCAGATTTTAAAGCAGCCGATATCTCCTTAAACTGTTTGTATTCAACTAGCCTGTTGACTAAATCTTCCCTTGGGTCAGCTGATTCGGCCGCCTCATCTGCACTTATCGCATCGATGCCTTTATTTTGAGTCTGTAATGGTAGAATCATTTTTGATTTAATACTGAGAAGCGTTGCTGCCATTACCAAAAATTCGCTGGCCGAATCAAGCTTGTCCCTATCCATATCCTTTATAAACTCTAAATATTGCTCAGTTAAATCTGCTATAGGTATATCGTAAATATCTATTCTATTTTTTTCTATCAAATGAAAAAGAACATCAAATGGCCCTTCAAAAACTTCTGTTTTAACATTTAAAGCCATAGTCTCCACCTATTAAATTTTATAGCATTTTCATAGCATCTCTAACTTCTTCCAAGGTTTTTTCAGCTACTACTCGTGCATTTTTTGCCCCTGTATTTAAAATTTCATCAATTATTTTAGGGTTCTGCTCCAACATTTTTCTCTTTTGATGGATCGGCTCCATCCTAGCAACCATTAAGTCGGCCAAGTTCTTCTTGCATTCTACGCATCCGATTTGCCCCTTTTGGCAAGCTTCCTTCAGCTCTTGTACTTTTGCAGGTTCATTAAATACTGTATGAAATGCAAATACATTGCAGACATCCGGATGACCCGGGTCATTTTTGCGAATCCTTGCAGGGTCAGTAATCATCATTTTGACCTTTTCTCTTATTACATCAGGACTTGCAGAGATTTCTATATAATTGTCATAACTCTTACTCATTTTTCTACCGTCTATACCGGGAAGCACCATAAATTCAGTATAAAGCGCCTCGGGTTCAGGAAACACCGGCTCATAAAGGTAATTGAACCTTCGTGCAATTTCCCGGCATAATTCAACATGTGCTTCCTGGTCCTTTCCAACGGGCACCTTATTTGCTTTGTAAATTAAAATGTCTGTTGCCATAAGCACAGGATATCCTAAGAACCCATAAGTATTTATTTCTCGGGTTTCCAGTTGCTTTAACTGCTCTTTATAGGTCGGACATCTTTCCAGCCAAGATAGCGGTGTTATCATAGAGAGCAAAAGGTGTAGTTCAGCATGTTGTTTTACTTGGGATTGAACAAAAATATTACATTTTTCAGGGTCAAGGCCGACGCTTATCCAGTCGATTACCATCTGCCGGATGTTTTCCTTTATATCCTGTGTATTTTTATACTCAGTAGTAAGCGCATGCCAATCTACGACAACAAAAAAGCAATCATATTCATTCTGCAATTTTACCCAATTAGTAAGGGCACCCATCATATTTCCTATGTGCAAGCGCCCAGTAGGTCTCATCCCGCTCATCACTACATTTTTATCCATAAAATATGCCTCCTGATTTGGAATTTAACTACTAAAACCGCAATAGTATTAGGTCTGATAAAATAGACAGACCATTGCTTACAAATATCATTAAAGGATTTAAAATTACGTCTAACAAGTTAAGATATATTAGGATGATTAAGATAAAGGGGCCATAACTTTCTATTTGTGAAAACTCATATGCGTATTTCGCCGGCAATACTCCCATAAGTATCTTTGAACCGTCCAAGGGCGGGATTGGAATTATATTAAAAACAGCAAGCGTAAGATTATAAATAAACAAGATATAAATGAAATTTTCCAGAATGCCATTATGAAGGATATCCAATTTTAGTATCACCATACTGGCAAACGCCAATAAGAGATTTGCAATTGGACCTGCTACAGAAACTAACATCATGCCTTTTTTAGGTTCCTTATAATAATTAGGATTTATCTCAACAGGCTTAGCCCACCCAAATTTAAAAAGCCATAACATTAAGAGGCCTATCGGATCTAAGTGAGCCAGCGGGTTTAGTGATAGTCTTCCCTGCCATTTAGGCGTCGGATCACCTAAAGAGTACGAGACTCTTGCATGGGCATATTCATGAAAAGTTATTGCAAGCAATAAAGCTGGAATTCTAAGTAGCATCTCGGGTCCTAAAAAATTTGTCATAACAATCAATTATCGCCTTTCTTATTATATTTTATTGCTTTAGACACATTATATCAAACAATATACTACTACTGCAATTAAGATAAAATATATTGTAGTAGCCTACGATATATTTAAAATATAAGTTGTGAGCCTTAAACCTAATTATAAAAAAATATAAAGATAAAAGCAAGAAAAACAGGTAAACGAAAAAAGTGTGCATGAGCACACTTTTTTAAGAATCGATAATTTATCTAAACACTTGCAGAAAACGCTTTAGCTGCGCTAGGCAGCGAAATATCATAACTTAGTAAATCCTCATATGTTTGTCTGCGCACAACCAGCCGCGCTGTTTTGTTCCTTACAAAAATTACAGCAGGTCTTGGCAGCATATTATAATTGCTTGCCATAGAATAATGATATGCACCTGTTGTAAAGACAGCTAATATATCGCCGGGAGCAATTTTAGGCAAATCTATGTCCCAAATTAACATGTCGCCAGATTCGCAACATTTTCCGGCAATAGAAACAGTTTCCTCGGCCGGCCATTTTGCTTTATTTGCAATAGCAGCTGAGTACTTTGCATTATAAAGGGCAGGTCGTATATTATCACTCATTCCGCCATCTACACTGACATATTTTCTAATTCCTGGGATATTCTTTATGGCGCCTATAGTATATAAAGTGACGCCGGCTTCTCCAACTATCGCTCTTCCCGGTTCTATTAATATCTTGGGTGCGGATAGATTATATTTTTCACAGGATTCTATAACCGATTCAACAAGAGTTTCAAGATAGTCTCTTACTTCTAAAGGCTTATCTTCTTCTGTGTATCTTACACCGAATCCACCGCCAAAATCTATCTCTTGGGTCTTAAATCCATATTTTTCTTCAACCATCTTTGCAAAATGCACCATTATATCAGCTGCTTCTCTAAAGGGCTCTTTTTCAAATATTTGTGAGCCTATATGGCAGTGGAATCCCATCAATTTTACATTTTTAATGCTTAGTGCATTTTCTATGGCCATAAAAGCATGTCCATTTTCTAAGCCAAAGCCAAATTTGGAATCAATTTGACCTGTCTTTATATAATCATGAGTATGTGCCTCGATTCCGGGCGTGAGGCGAAGAAGTATTTTTACTTTTCTGCCTGAAAGTTTACTGGTAATATCTCTTAGCAGCTCCAACTCATAGAAATTATCCACTATTATATGTCCTACTCCATGCCTTACTGCCATCTCAAGTTCATTATAGGATTTATTATTCCCATGGAAGTATATTCTTTTTGCAGGAAAACCGGCTTGAAGCGCCATGTAAAGTTCGCCACCGGATACCACATCTAAGCTTAATCCTTCTTCTTCTATTAATTTACACATTTCAACAGTAAGAAAAGCTTTTCCGGCATATATCACATCACTGTTTTTATATAAACTATTTAAATTTTCCTTATATAAACGGCAATTTTCACGTATACATTCTTCGTCCATAACATATAAGGGTGTTCCAAATTCTTTTGCAAGTTCTACAGCATCGCACCCACCTATTTCCAAATGACCAAGTTCATTAATCTTGCACGGTCCATGATACATAGGATTTCCTCCTTTTTAATACAAAAAACAGCCGGGATATTTGCCGACTGTTTTAGTTTTTTAGGCAAATACCTCTCTCTTCCTGAAGTAGCGCTTCACCAAAATCTTAGTTAAATTAAAACTTTGGTGACAGTCTTATACCTATTCGGCATAAGCCCAGCGTGGCTTTGGGGAAACCACACTTCGGCGATGGTCCCTTTCGATTTGTTTAATTGACTTTCCCAAGTCTCCACAAATTTACTCTTGACCTATCGCACCTCTACCTCAACTCTTTCTGAGATGAGGTACATATTTAATTTTTTATAACTATACCATAAGTAAGCATAAGTGTCAAGGACTTTTTTAAATCGAATCGCAACGCGCTAAATGCAATTTTTGGTTTAATTTTAATCAGCTTCAAAGTAATAGCTTATACTACGCCCTCGGATGAGTTTTGTCATATACTTCTTTAATTTTATTTCGTGTTATGTGAGTATATACTTGTGTCGTAGATATATCAGCATGACCCAGCATTTCTTGAACAGAACGCAGGTCAGCTCCATTTTCAAGTAAATGAGTAGCAAAAGAATGCCTGAATAAATGAGGAGTTATCTTTTTTGTTATGCCGGCCTTTTTAGAATATTTTTTTAATATTTTCCAAAAACCCTGACGAGTCATGGGTTTACCTAAACGGTTTAAGTATAATACTTTGCTTTCCCTGCCATTTAATATTTTTTCTCTTGCATCATTAAGATAAAGTTTTAAATATTTTATAGCAGAGGAATTTATTGGCACTATTCGTTCTTTAGATCCTTTTCCTATGCAACGTAAAAAACCGGTTTCTAAATTTATACTATCTGTCGACAGCGAAAGTAGTTCTGAGATTCTCATGCCTGTCGCGTACAAAAGTTCGAGCATACTTCTATCCCTTATGCCTAACGGATTTGACATATCAGGCTGGCAAAATAATGTCTTAATTTCTTCCGCACTTAACACTTTAGGCAGTCTGTGCTCGAGTTTCGGAGTATTTAAATTATCAGCAGGGTTACTGCTAATAATGTGCTCTCTAAACAAAAACTTGTAAAATGATTTTATAGCAGCACAGGTTCTAGATATAGTGCTACCGGCCTTGCCATCTTTTTGCATTAAAAGTAAATATGATACGATATTTGATTGTTGTGTCTCTTGAATGCTTTCAATATTCGCTTTTCTTAAATAGCTTATGTAGCCTTTCAGGTCTTGATTATATGCAGATATTGTATTTTTAGCAAGGCCTCTCTCAACTGATAAATACTCGAGAAAATCGTTTAAAAGGTTTTCCATATTGTCGCCTCAACTTTACCATACAAGCCACCACCACCCGCTCTTAGAATAAGGTTTTGGTTTCGCGCAGCTATTATACTGTTTGCTCTGACTTCCCCAATAACTTGAGCTAATTGATTAAAACTTGCATTTTGTAATACGTTTATTTCTGTCCCGAACTTTGCAACCAGTTCTTTTATGGTCTTTGCCCCTATTCCGGGAATAAACTCTAGCGGAATCTGATAATAGTAAGGTGGTCTATGAGCAGGATGTATTGCATTTTTAAAATCAGATATCATATTTATTCTATCCAAAACGCCCAGCGTTACTTCTTTGCTGCCGCATTTCGGACATATTATTATAGGTGGTTCTTCTGATGCAATATAGTTGCATTTTTTGCAAAAAGTGCGGTGATACTTGCCAAGTTTTGGATTCAGGCCGTAATTTGCTATTATAGCATTATCATTTAATCGATTAATTGCAGAAAAAATGTTTTCAAAATCGGGAAATTGTAAGTTAAGCTTGTTGTATTCTCGTGCTATTTTTTCTAAAGAATGGGCATCTGAATTTGTTATAAAGGTTTTTTCTGATAGTTCATCTATAGTGTCGGCAAAATCTGTGTCCGCACTCAGCCCCAATTCTACTGCTGCAATGCTATTGAAGTGTTTTTCAAAAGCTAGAGAAAGCCTGTCATAACAGCTACCATAAAAACTTTTATATGGCGTAAAAGCGTGAGCTGGGATTAGCTTGCCGCCAAGTTCGTATACAATTTCAGCTAGATTATCTGCTGAAAGTTTCGCTTTTTGGCAACTTAAAGTTATATTTGTAATGTATTTGGAAAGAACCTTTGAAAATTCTTTGATTTGTTCATAATAAGGGAAAAAAGCAATACTATGCGCCGCACCTTGTTTTTCAGTAGTTTCGACTTCTGCTCCCAAAATAACTGTAAGCTTGTTTTTATATCTTAAACCTCCGCCAGGCAAAATAGTCAGCAGACCACACTCTACCTGCTCAGCTATTTCATCGAGAACATATGGGGAAGCACAATCTACGACCCCTACAATATCGATGCCTTTATTGTTAATACAATAATCGTAAATATTTTGTAAAGTTAAACTGCGAGAAGCTGTAATCTTAATTGGTTTATTTTTTGCTCGTCCAATGTGGACATGTAAATCTGCAAAGTATTCCATTTTAATTATCACCAATGATAGATCTTGCAAGGAGTAATCCGGTAATTGTTTTTCCGTCGGTAATCTGGCCGTTAGATATTTTTTCAATGGCCTCTTCTAAAGGTATGGCTTCTGATTGAAGATACTCATCAAAATCGGCTTCTAAACTTTTCTTTTCCAAGTCAGTAGCCAAAAACAGATGAATTATCTCATTAGAAAAACCGGGAGAGGTATAAAAACTTATAACGTATTTAATGGCCTTTGGAAAATAGCCAGTTTCCTCCATAAGCTCTCTTACTGCACATTCTTCTTTTGACTCCCCTTCTTCCAGCTTTCCGGCAGGTATTTCCAGTAAAACTTTTTCGATAGCCTTTCTATACTGTCTTACCATTAGTACATTATTGTTGTTATCTATTGCAACTATCGCAACAGCACCGGGATGTTCTACTATCTCTCTTGTAGATTTTCTCCCATTCGGAAGCATAACCTCATCTACGCGAAGCTTTATAAAGCGACCGGAAAAAATATTTTTTGAGTTTAAAGTAGTTTCATAAAAATCCATTTTTGTTCTCCTATTTATTAATTTCCTTTTATCTTTTTAGCCATGGCTAGCATTTCCTTAGCATGAGCAATAGTATTGTCTGTAATTTTAGCGCCGCCAAGCATTCGAGCCAGTTCATCTACACGCTTATCTCCATCTATCTTATAAACCTTGGTAACCGTAGTATCTCCTGTGCTTTCCTTTTTAATTAGAAAATGAGTATCACCTAAACTTGCAATCTGTGGTGAGTGAGTTACGCAGAGAATTTGATGAGTTCTGCTTATCTTAGAAAGTTTTTCTCCCACAGCCTGGGCGGTTCTGCCACCAATTCCCGCATCAATTTCATCAAAAATCATGCAGGAAATATTGTCAACTTCTGCTATTATGCTCTTTAAAGCTAACATAATACGAGAAGATTCTCCCCCTGAAATAATCTTAGCAAGTGGCTTTAACGGCTCTCCGTAATTTGTGGAGATTAGAAATTCTACATTATCAATTCCATCTTCTGACACAGAAATCTTTTTGTCATCAATTTCTATGCCCTTTGGATCCTCGGTTAACCCCATATGGACTTTAAAATTGACATTTTTCATCCCTAAACCACTTAATTCCTTTAAGATGTCTTGCTCTAGTTTTTCTGCCACTACTTTTCGCTTTTTGCTAAGCTCCAGGGCGTTTTCAGCTAAGGATTTTTTTATCTGTTCATATTCAATCTTCAGTTCTTTGATTTCATCCTCTGTATTTATAACGTTATCTAATTCCGCAATAGCATTAGCTTTATAATCTAATAGCTCCGGTATTGTTTTCCCATATTTTAACTTAAGCCTGTTTATCAATTCTAATCTTTCATTGATTGTATTGAGTTTTTCAGCGTCGAAATCTACTGAATCCTTGAGTTCTCTTATTGTAAACGAGATATCTTCTAACTCATATAAAATATTTTTCAACGATTCTAAAATATTTTCAATCGGTTTATAGAACCCCTTGATATCCTCAAGAGAATCGATAACTTTGCTCAAATTGTCGTTTATGGAAGGTATTTCATAGTTTTGATACAAAGTTGTGTAAGCAAATTCTAAAGCACTAAATATTTTTTCAGCATTTTCGATGACTTTTTTTTCTTCTTCTAGTAATATATCTTCATCAGGTAATAGTTGAGCCTTATCTAGCTCGTCAATCTCGAACTTAAGTATTTCTTGTTGCTTTGAAAAATCCAGATATTTTTTTTCAAGTGTGCTGATTCTGCTGTTTATTTGTCGATACTTCTTATAAAGTTCGCTTACTTTTTCCTTGGAGTCTGATATAATTTTCGAGCCGAGAGAATCTAAAATATTAAGATGGTTTTTACTATCCAGTAGTGCTTGATGTTCGTGCTGTCCATGAATATCAATTAATAGTTTTCCTATTTTTTTTAACACGCCAACAGGAACGAGCCTGCCATTTACGCGAGCAAAACTGCGCCCTTCTTTGTTTACCTCTCTGCTGATTATCAGAGTATCGTCTTCCACGTCTATGCCATATTCTGTTAAAATATCTTCAATGGCAGGGTTTTTGTAATCAAAAACTGCTTCTACACTTGCGCTTTCACTTCCGGTTCGGATAAAATCCGTAGAAGCTCTCTCTCCAATGATAAGATTTACCGCATCTATGATTATAGATTTTCCCGCACCTGTTTCTCCGGTTAAAATATTTAATCCGGGACCAAAAGAAATAGACAAATTATCAATTAACGCATAGTCTCGAATAGAGAGGTTAAGGAGCATGTCATGCCTCCTATTTCATAATCTCTTCGAATTTATTTAAAATGTCATCAACGGCCTTTTTAGATTTTGCTATAACTAAAATGGTGTTGTCTCCGGCTATGGTTCCCAGTATTTCAGGCCAATTAAGACCGTCAATAGCTTCTCCCACAGCCGGAGCAGTCCCTGAAGAAGTTTTTATTACTATAAGGTTGCCTGCCGAAGCAAAATTTGTTATGGATTCTTTAAAAATTTTAAGCAACCTGTCCGATGAAACTGACATATTTTCAGGCGCTTCCGCGTAGCAGTAACGTCCGTTATCTTTTAAAACTTTTATAAGTTTTAGTTCTTTAATATCCCTAGATACTGTTGCCTGGGTGACGTCAAAGCCTGCTTTTCTCAATTCAGCTGCTAGTTCTTCTTGAGTTTCTATTGGTTTTTCTTTTATAATTTCACGAATTTTGAAGTGCCTTTTTTGTTTCATTAATGCACCTCCGTGGATGTTTTATGGTATTTATGTAATTACTCGCTCAACTTTTTTCTGAGGACATCATAAAAACTTCTTTCCTTCAAACGGATTAAGCGAGTTAAAAAATTCGACTTTTTTATTATGATTTGATCACCAGGAAGCAGCTTGTATCCTTGCTGGCCATCGACGGTGAGCATAATTTCCGGATGATCCGCCAGAAGCTTTACTTTTATAACATCATTCTCTGATACTACGATTGAGCGGCTGCGAAGTGTATGGGGACAAATCGGTGTAAGCAACAGCAGATTCATATTTGGGTGGATTATCGGCCCGCCGGCCGAAAGAGAATACGCGGTAGAGCCTGTAGGGGTTGCAATAATCAGGCCATCCGCCGGATATGTATCTATGTATTCCTCATTTGCATATGTTTTAAGGCGAATCAATCTTGCAAAAGGACCTTTTGTCACTACCGCATCATTTAAAGCTAGAAATTTTTCCAGCACTTCTCCGTCTCGCACAACCTGTGTCTCTAGCATCATCCGATAATCTATAGTGTAAGAGTTTTTGCTGAATCGTTCAAGATCAGTATATAAATCTGCAAGCTCTATTTCTGTTAGAAAGCCCACATGACCTAAGTTTATTCCCAGTATTGGTATTTTATATGGTGCCACATGCCTTGCAACATTTAAGAGGGTACCATCCCCTCCTAAGGTTACGGCAATATCGATTCTTTGAAAAAAGTCTTCAGTTTCTATGGAATGTTCTGATATGCTCAGAACATCAGCAATATCCTTGGGTAGGACTACTGAATAGCCTCTACTCTCAAGCCAATTTATCAATCCGCTTACCAATTTAGTTAAATTCTTTTTATTTACATTAGGATATAAACCAAGTGTTGTCAATTGTATCATCCCCTAGCCAAGAAACCAATAATAAAACCTGCAAGAAGCAAAATAAAGTAAAATATTAAGCGCTTTATATAAGAGAGACCGCTGTTTTTTACTTGCAATATAGAATATTCCACTGTGCGAATCTTTTTTCTTTCCATATCAATTAAAATTAACCCATGCGGTCTATATACCATAAAATACTCTAGCAGCTGTCTCCTTGTTCCGCTGTGTTTAGGTGATGTAACTTTTTTACCGGATTTTACTTCGGCAATATATACCTTATTACCTTTTTTTATTATCATATCTGCTCTTACTGTAATTTTATGAGGCTTGCCATCGACAGAAAGTATATATTCTCTTTCACTTTGTAAATCAACTATTTCAAAACCTTTGCTCTCAACAAATTCAATAGCTTTAAATTCGCTTTTTCGCGCTTTTTCCATCTTTTTCCGCAAGCTGCGGTTCTTTAAAAATCTTAAAATATTAACGGTTATAATTGCACCGAATATAGTACCTGCCATTAACAAAAAAATATAATCCATTTTTTTATCCTATGACAGTTCATTGTGAGATTTATTGACTATAGCTTCAATATCAATAATAGAATTATCCGTCCTGTCTTTCCTAAAATGAGCAAGATACTCTATATTGCCTTTTGGGCCTTTTATCGGAGAATAGGTTAAATTAATTACGTATAATCCGCACTGATTAGCACTTGAAATTACATCAGAGATAGCTCTTACGTGAAGTTTGGCGTCTTTTACCACACCATGTTTGCCTACTTCTTCACGCTTTACCTCAAATTGAGGTTTTATCAAAGTTATCAGATCACCTTCTGGCTTTAAAAGTTCATAAAAAACATTAAATACCTTTGATAAGGAAATAAAGGAAAGATCTGCTGTAATTAAATCTACCTGCTCTCCGACATCTGTAAGGGTAAAATGTCTTATATTCTTTCTTTCCATAACAATTACCCTATTATCTTCTCTGAGACTGTAAGCAAGCTGACCATATCCTACGTCTACGGCATAAATCTTTTTTGCGCCTCTTTTTAACATGCAATCAGTAAAACCTCCGGTAGAAGCACCGGCGTCTAAAACAACCTTGTCTCTTACGTTTACTGCAAAAACTTCTAATGCTTTTTCCAGCTTCAGTCCGCCTCTGCTTACATAAGGACACATTTTTTGTTTTAGCGCAATATTGCTTTCTACGCTAACTAATGTCCCGGGTTTATCAACTACATTGTTGTTTACAAGCACATTACCGCACATTATTTCTGCTTTTGCTTTCTCCCTGCTTTCAAATATACCATTTTTGACTAATAAAATATCAAGCCTTTCTTTTTTCTGGTCCATTATGATCAATTTCTCTCCTGCTTTTTTCGCTTAGCTCCGTTGCTCTTAGGCAAAATATCAATATGTAGCTTGTTGTTTAGAATATATAAAAACAGTGCTACATTTTGCACAACTGTTTTTGAATTATTTATAGCAATACTTTTGCCGGCAGCCTTACCACCTACCGTCAGCATAGAAATTAAACCGGTAAGTATCATTTTGATTATAATTTCCTTATTGCTGCCTCCCTGGACCGCTATTTTCACTACTATCGCGGCACCTGCGGCACCACTTATAATCCCGCAAATATCTCCTACGATATCATTGCAAAAATTTGACACGATATCAGCATTTTTCACGAGTCTCACCGCTTCTTTGCCGCCGGGAGTTTTATCTGCAGCCATAGCATGAAAAGGTGCTTCGTTTGCTGACGCAACAGCTATCCCAATTATATCAAAAATGATGCCAATAGCAATTATAATAAGCAAAATAATCAGCGAAACAATTATATTCACTTTATCTAATAACATTTCCGAGATAAAACTAAAAAAAACAGAGAGTCCAAAAGCCATCATACAAGCTCTGTATACCCATCTGGTTTTTGAACTCTCATTATTCTTCTTAGATTTCTTGTCTTCTGAATCGAGGTTCAATAAATTACCTCCATTTTATACGTGAGCAGACGGTAATAGGCAGGGTAAATTTTGTGGCTTAGGTCTAGCAGGATTTCCCCGGCAGACATCTAATCGTTGCCGAAAAGACGGTTCCCCTTTAAGTCCACCGCTGCTTTGTTGCCAAAAGCAGGGCTAGATTGCCACTTAGTCCACACTGTAATCCCCTGTCTATCTCCTTGCGGAACAGTCTAGGAGTTTTCCTCACCAAAACCTGACTCTTCCTAGCCTCTTTTGCAGGATGGATTTCAAAGGTAAAGATTTGATATGTGGTTTGGCCAAACCACATATCAAGTAACATCCTTTTTCCGCCCATCCCACTCAAGGCAGGCTACGCTGCACCCAACATTCATCGGATGCAGGTTCACACCCTAAGCCGTAACTTTCAGTATTTTCTTGGAGCCACGCACTTAGGTCTCCGCGGAGGTAGGGTCAACGCCTACATGCCATTGTAGATCGCCCCATCCTCCTTACTCCCAGCACCAGCCCCCGACTGGGCGTCAGCGGCCAGCACCAAGAACTTCATCGATGTGCCCTCGACGGATTTTTAGCCCCGCCTTCAGAAGAGTGGTTTTGACTAGAATACTGCACCGCCTGCTCCTGCTTTGACATTTATTATAACACAAAAAACGCTAAAATTCAATAATTGGAGTTCAGGCCGATCGCGTCAAGTAATCTTAGGTTTTTTTGTAAGACCTCTGCCAACCTTATACAGAACAAGCAAAAGAAATTAAATCTGTTTTAACTTATTGATTTTAAATATTGCAGCTTTCAAGAAGAGA